>LLEM01000028.1_pt1 | contig 33743 bp, 44 predicted proteins | sample 595841 | NCBI WGS metagenome assembly LLEM01 (sample SAMN02919313, study PRJNA255460) | bioreactor metagenome | biome: chemostat; feature: culture 2012_10.2; material: sediment; isolation source: day64 10degC chemostat 2012 inoculated with Wadden Sea sediment taken from... | place: Germany: Bremen ...
GTTACGGCAATGGTGAAAGGCGATGTCGGCGCGGTGAAAGCGGCGGTTGATTCAGGCGTGGATTCGGCGCAACGCGTCGGTGAGGTGGTTACCTCGTTAGTGATTGCTCGCCCCACATACAGACATTGAGAAAATTGTCTCTCAGTACACAGTGACTGAATAAAAGGAAAGTTCTATGAAAGATGCACTTGGTCTTATCGAAACAAAGGGGTTTGGTTCCAAGTATTGAAGCTGCTGATGCCATGTGCAAAGCCGCCAATATTGAGCTGATTGGTTATGAAAATGTTGGCTCCGGTCTGGTCACTGTCATGGTGAAAGGCGATGTCGGTGCGGTAAATGCGGCTGTTGAATCAGGCATTGAAGCGGCGCAAAAAATTGGGGGGGAAGTGGTGTCATCGCGCATCATTGCTCGCCCCACATAACGACATTGAGAAAATCGCGTCTCAGCACAAAGCCTAATGTCGCCACCGTGCGAGATGTCGGATTGAGTTTGCCTTACCCATTGGCTGTAGGGCAATCCTCCTCCTCATTTCACGTGTTAAGTGAAGGACTATAGATCATGACTTTAGACAAGGATTTACAATCCATTCAGGCAGCCCGAGTGCTGCTGAAACAGGCCAAACAAGCGCAAGCGCAGTTTGCGTTGTTCTCGCAAGAGAAGGTCGACAGCATTGTGGCACATATTGCTGCAGAGGCGGCTCGTCATTCTGAAGAACTGGCGAAAATGGCACACGAAGAAACCGGCTTTGGCCGTTGGCAGGACAAGGTACTGAAAAACACCTTTGCGTCGACCAAAGTGCACGAGCATATCCAGTCAATCAAAACGATCGGCATGATTTCAGATGATCCTGTGAACAAGGTGATGGAAGTGGGCGTGCCTCTCGGGGTAATCGCTGCACTCGTTCCGTCAACTAACCCGACGTCAACGATTTTCTACAAAACCTTGATTGCGCTAAAAGCCGGTAATGCAATTATCTTCTCGCCTCACCCGAACGCGAAAGCATGTAGCAAAAAAGCGATTGAGTTGGTGAAACGTGCGGCGCTGGAGCGGGTGCCCCTGCCGGTATCGTTGACGGGGTGACGCTGTTGACGATGGAAGCAACCAAAGAGCTCATGCACAGCAAGGATGTGTCGCTGATCCTGGCGACCGGCGGCGAAGGCATGGTACGCGCAGCTTATGCATCTGGCACGCCGACCATCAGCGGCGGCCCGGGTAACGGCCCAGCATTCATCGAACGCAGTGCTGATATCAAGCAGGCGGTAAGCGACATTATTACCAGTAAAACCTTTGATAACGGCGTGATCTGTGCCTCCGAGCAATCGATCATTGCAGAGCGCTGCATTTATGATCAGGTGCACCAGGAGCTGCTGGCTCAGGGCGCTTACTTCATGAATGAGCAAGAGTCACAACAGCTGGCGAATATCCTGCTTCGTCCAAACGGTATGATCAATCCTGCTATCGTTGGCAAGTGTGCGATTTCACTGGCCAAGCTCGCCGGATTTACTGTCCCTGGCCACATCAAGGTACTGATCTCCCTTCAAGACAGCGTGTCTCACCAGAATCCATACTCGCGTGAAAAACTGTGCCCTGTTCTGGGACTTTACATCGAGGAAGACTGGCGTTCGGCCTGTGATCGTGTCGTATCACTGCTAACGAACGAAGGTATGGGTCATACCTTGGTTATCCACACCCAGAACCAAGACATTGTTCGTCAGTTTGCGCTGGAAAAACCGGTATTCCGCATGTTGGTCAACACCCCCCCGGCAGCACTGGGCGGTATTGGTGCCACGACTAACCTGATCCCTGCATTGACCTGGGTTGCGGTGCGCTTGGCGGTGGCTCCAGCTCCGACAACGTCAGCCCGATGAACTTGCTGAATGTGCGCAAGGTCGGTTACGGGGTTCGCAACATCAACGATCTGCGTCAGCCAGATCCAAGTGTAGCGGAAGCGGTGAAACCAGCACCAGTTATGTCAGCACCAATTACTTCTGCACCTGTAGTGGCGGCCACAGCATCAAATGCGCCAGCCAGCATCTTTGAAGATACGCGTTTTACCGGTAGCACAGCCCCATCATCTGCACCTGTAGCTGCATCTGTCTCTGCGGCAGACGATCGCTTTGGTTGCGGTGTTCCTGCTCCTGCCTGTGAAGACATTAACGAAGAGAATGTCGAACGCATCATTAAAAAGGTGATGGGTCGCTTGGCGTCCTAATTGGCAGTAACGGAAGGTGGCAAAACTATGATTCTCGCAAAGGTAACTGGCACGTCGTCGCCCCCCCAGAAGAATGACGAACTACGAGGCAGCAACCTCTTGCTGGTAACGGCGCTGGGGGGGGATGACCTGGAGCCGATCAAAAACCGAACCTATGTTGCCGTCGACAGTGTGGGTGCCGGTGTTCGTGACCTGGTCCTGGTTGAGGAATATTTTGCGCTGCACAAAGAGCAGTACAAGGCCATGTCAATCGTTGCCATCGTGGAGAAAGTCCACCAGGACAAATAAGGAAAAACAGAGAGCATGAATGAATTTCTGATTAAGCCGACGATCCATTTTGGCAACGGCGCCCTGGATAAGCTGGGGGACACTGGCTGGGCAGCGCGCATTGATCGTTACGGATCAAGCGATGGTTAAGTTTGGCATGGCCGACAAAGTTCGTCAGCGCCTGCTCGATAACCAGATGGTCGTCAGCCTATTCGCTGACGTGACCTCGGATCCGGATATTTCGGTCATTGTGAATGGCATGAAACAAATGGATGCCGACACTCCGGACGTGGTTGTTGCGCTGGGTGGCGGCTCAGTGATTGATGCGGCCAAAGGGGTGATCTACACCCTATGGGAAAGCGGCAAGCTGGCAGAGAAACCGTGCTTTGTTGCCATCCCGACCACCAGCGGTACAGGCTCGGAGGTGACGTCGTTCTCGGTCATCAAGTCACGTGGTGAAAAGTGGGTTGTGGTCGATGAGTTTATGCTGCCTGACCACGCAATCCTGGATCCTGAACTGGTGAAGTCGGTGCCTGCGGGGGATTACTGCCGATACCGGGATGGATGTACTTTGCCACGCACTCGAAGCATATGTTTCAACCCAGGCGTCTGACTTTAGCGATGCTTTGGCTGAAAAGGCGGTTCACCTGGTTTTTGCTCATTTGCTCGAGTGTTACCAGAACGGTAGCAACCTTTTGGCGCGTGAAAAAATGCATAACGCCTCGTGTATTGCAGGCATGGCATTTACCAATGCCTCGCTGGGTATAACCCACAGCCTGGCCCATGCCCTCGGCGGTGTCTTTGGCATCCCTCACGGGCGGGCGAATGCACTGCTAATGAGCCATGTCGTGGCTTTTAACGCCAATTTGCATGGTGGGTGCCAGACGCCTGCGGCCGAGAAATATGCCCATTTGGCCAAACAACTCGGCCTGCCGAGCCGTACGACACGCGAAGGGGGGTGCTCAGCCTGGTCGTGGCTATTGATGTGCTCAAGGAGCAGATGAATATGCCGGCAGGTATTCGAGACTGCGACGTGGCCGAACCGACATTCTTTGCCTCACTGGCCGAGTTGGTCGGGGCAAGCCCTGCGAGACGGTTGTACGCCAACCAACCCGCGTGAGGTGAATACCCACCATATGGAAACCCTATACCGACAAGCGTTTGCAGGCATTGCTCATACCTAGCAGCCCGTATAACGCACAACAATCCAATATCCCATACGGCGAGGACCACAAGGTTCTGCCGGAGTGAAACACATTATCAGGAGAGGCTGAATTATGGCCAACTATTCCCTTACGCCGCGTGTAAAAATGCTGGCGGAAAGACTGCTTGCACAAAACAGTACTATCAGCGCCGAACGCGCAACAATCCTTGCATCAATGGGCGATGATATCGCCGGCATGCCGCTGATGGTCAAAAACGCCCAGCGTTTCTGCCAGCTTATGACTGAGCTGCCAGTTCATATCGGCCAAGACGAACTGATTGTCGGCAGCCAGTCCTCGCTGGCTCGCGGTGCGATTTTCCATACTGAAGCAGAGCTAAACAACGATTCTGTTTTTGGATTCCTAAACTGCGATAAAACGCAGAGCCCTGATTATATGACGGTCATTAGCTCAGGGTTCCAAGTACTTGAGCAGCATATTCAGCTACGCCTGAAAAATATCGGCAGCGCGATCAGCCGCAGCGGTATGGATGAAGTGAATCAGGGTAAAGCAATGATCTTTGCCTGCAATGGTGCCGTCGCTCTGGCTGACAAGCTGGCGACAGAAATGGAACGTATGGCGGCGACAGAAACGCACCCGTACCGCCAGGCCGAGCTGAAAGATAACGCTGCGATCCTTCGCAATGTCCCGGCCCAACCGGCACAGTCATTCAAAGAAGCCTGTCAGGCATTCTATCTGTTCCAGCTAATGATGCACTTGGACAACGGCAGCTATGCGGTTGGTTCAACAGGTTTTGATAAAGCCCTGTACAGCTACTACCAACGAGATCTGCAGGCGGGCGCTATTACTGAAGCCCAAGCCTACGAAGTCGTCGAGTCCCTATGGCTGAAACTGAGCGAGCTGTCTGAAGTACGAGTAGGAAAAGCCGTCGACGGCTATCCGATGTTTGACTGGATGGTACAAGGCGGCCGTTTCGAAGACAGCCAATTGGTGATCAACGAACTGTCTAAGATGCTGCTTGCTGCCCGTAACAACCTGGCGAGCCTTGATAACAAACTGACTGTGCGCCTATATCAAGCAGGTAGTGCTGCGGTAACGACGGTATCTCCGCAAGTTTCTGCCGATGCACCTGAAATCAAAGAGATGGAAGGCCTGACGCCACGTATGCAGCGTTTGCGTCAAAACTATTTGAAAGCCCGCCCGAGTATCTCTATTTATCGTGCGCTGGCGTTCACCGAAGTCACTAAGCAGCATCAGGGCCTTCCGCCGATCTTGCTGCGAGCCAAAGCATTCCGAGTCGCATGTGAAACTGCACCGCTACTGATCCAGGATGATGAGCTTATTGTTGGCCACCCATGTGGCAAGCCTCGTGCTGGTGCCTTCTCTCCGGATATTGCGTGGCGCTGGGTGCGTGATGAGCTTGATACGATGAGCACCCGTCCGCAGGATCCGTTCGATATTTCTGAAGAAGACAAGAAAGTGATCCGCGAAGAGATCGTTCCGTTCTGGGAAGGGCGCTCACTGGATGAGATCTGTGAAAGCCAATACCGCGAAGCCGGTTTGTGGGAATTCAGCGGCGAGACCTACGTTAGTGATCTTTCTTACCACCAAATCAATGGTGGTGGTGATACCTGTCCGGGTTATGACGTTCTGCTGTTCACCAAAGGCATGAACGGTATTAAGGCCGATGCAGAAGAAAAGCTTGCCCAACTGAGCATGGAAAACCCGGAAGACATCGACAAGATCTACTTCTACAAGGCATCTATCGAAAGCTGTGAAGGGGGGGTGATGGCCTACGCGAAGCGTCTGGCGAACCATGCGCGAGAACTTGCGTTGACCGAAACGGATCCAGCGCGCCGTGCTGAACTGTTCACCATTGCAGAAACCAATGAAAACGTGCCGGCAAACCCACCGAAAACCTTACAGGAAGCCTTGCAAAGTATCTGGACCGTAGAGTCACTGTTCGAGGTAGAGGAAAACCAGACAGGTCTTTCTCTTGGCCGTGTTGATCAGTACTGCTACCCGATGTATCAGGCGGATATCGAATCGGGTCGCCTGACCGAGGATCAGGCCCTGGAGATGATGCAGGCCTTCATTATCAAATGTGCCGAATTGATGTGGATGTCGAGTGAGCTGGGCGCGAAGTACTTTGCCGGCTACCAGCCTTTCATCAACTTGACTGTTGGTGGACAGAAACGCATGGGTGGTGACGCGACCAATGATCTGACCTTGCTGATCATGGATGCAGTGCGCTTTGTGAAAGTGTACCAGCCTTCGCTAGCGTGTCGTATTCACAACCAGTCACCGCAGCACTATATGGAAAAAATTGTCGACGTCGTGAAAGCGGGTATGGGTTTCCCTGCCTGTCACTTTGATGACTCTCATATAAAAATGATGCTAGGCAAAGGTTTCAGTTACGAAGACGCTCGTGATTACTGCCTGATGGGCTGTGTGGAACCTCAAAAATCAGGTCGTATCTACCAGTGGACCTCAACGGGTTACACCCAATGGCCAATTGCGATTGAATTCGCGCTTAATCGTGGGCATATGAGCCTGTTCGATAGTACACAGGGTCTCGATACTGGTGATCTAAGTGCGATGACAACGTTTGAAGACTTTGATAAAGCAGTAAAAATCCAGGTTGCTCATATCGTCAAGATGTCGGCTATCGGTACCGTTATCAGCCAGCGTGTACACCGTGATGTTGCGCCGAAACCATTGATGTCACTGTTGGTTGAAGGCTGTATGGAACAAGGCAAAGATGTCAGCGCTGGTGGTGCTGTGCTGAACTATGGTCCAGGTCTTATCTTCTCTGGCCTGGCTACTTACGTCGATTCCATGGCCGCGATCCGCAAGCTGGTCTTTGATGATAAAAATACACATTGGAACAGGTGCGTGACGGTCTGCGTGCGAACTTTGAAGGCTATGACGAGCTACGCCGTGACTGCTTAAATGCACCAAAATACGGCAATGATGACGATTATGCGGATCAGCTAGCACTGGATGTGACTGAGTGGACAGAGAAAGAGTGTGGTAAATACGACATGCTCTACTCGAAACTGAGCCATGGCACCTTGTCTATCTCTAACAACACACCAATCGGTGAGCTGACGGCGGCCACTCCTAATGGTCGTCTAGCGTGGATGCCACTCTCTGATGGTATCAGCCCCGACTCAAGGCGCGGATAAGAATGGTCCGACGGCCATCATCAAGTCAGTGAGCAAAATGAACGCTGAAACCATGAATATCGGTATGGTTCATAACTTCAAATTCTTGAAAGGGGTTACTGGATACGCCTGAAGGTAAAAACGGCCTTATCACACTCCTCAGAACCGCCTCCATCCTGGGTAATGCCCAGATGCAATTTAGCTATGTTGATAATGAAGTGCTGAAAAAAGCACAGGAAGAGCCTGAGAAATACCGCGATCTGATCGTGCGTGTTGCGGGCTACAGCGCCTACTTCGTCGAGCTTTGTAAGGAAGTTCAAGACGAAATCATTAGCCGTACTGTTCTAGAAAAATTCTAACCCAGAGGTAAGGGGGGGTCGAGAGGCCCCCCCTTAGTAAAGCCACTAAGCATGAGCGAAGTGAGGAGAAAAAGATGACTGGGATAGCAGAAGTGAGCAAAGAAACAGAGCTAAAAGGGCGGATTTTTAATATCCAAAAATATTCCATCTATGACGGTGATGGGATCCGCACGTTGATTTTTTTCAAAGGGTGCAACCTTCGGTGTGATTGGTGCGCCAACCCCGAAGGGCTAAGCAGCCAGTTTCAAGTAATGTTCAGCCACGACAAATGTGTTGCGTGCGGTAAATGTGCCCAAGTGTGTCCTGCCGGTGTGCATCTGATGAGCACTGATGCTGATGGCAATGCCGTGCACAAGATCAATAGGGCTGTTGACTGTATTGGTTGTCGTAAATGCGAAGAAGTTTGCATGGGTGATGCCCTGGATGTGATGGGGAAAAGACGTCACTGTGCAAGAGCTGATGGAAATCATCATGCAGGATTATGACTTCTATATGTCTTCCGGCGGTGGTGTGACTCTGGGCGGTGGTGAGCTGAGCCTACAGGCTGATTTTGCAACAGCACTGCTGACCGAATGCAAAAAGCAGATGATTAATACAGCGATTGAAACCCAGGGCACAACCAGCCTTGAAAATTACGAGAAGCTGGCAACGTGCACAGATCTTTTCTTATTTGATATCAAACAGATAAATACTGATCAACACCGTCAGTTATTCGGTATCGGTAATGAAGGGGTGAAGCGCAACCTTGAGCGGTTGGTGGATCTTGGCGCCAATATCGTGATTCGAATGCCTTTGATCCGTGGTCACAACGATTCTTACGATTCGATCACCGGGGGCTTTCAATTATGTCATGGAGCTCGCCAAGCGCGGCAATATCCAGCGTATTGATGTCTTGCCATATCACCAGTTTGGCAAAACGAAGTACGACAAGCTCGACATGATTTACCCCCATCACGCAAGACCTTGGCTACAGCGATGGCGAGCTAGACCAGTTGAGCGCCTTCTTTACTCAGTTCGATTTCGATATCCGCTTGGTTCGACATTAAGGAGGAAACGATGACGACCAGTTTAGGCGTAATAGAGACCCGCGGTTTAATTTCTGCCATTCATGCTGCCGATGCAGCCTGTAAGTCGGCAGCTGTCACGTTGGTGGGTTGCAAGAAAATTGGCTCGGGGGGGTTGGTGTCAGTGATGTTTCACGGCGAGATCAGTGCCGTATCAGCAGCCATTGAAAGTGGTGTTGATGCAGCGCAGCAGGTAGAGGCTTCATTGGTGATTGCTCGCCCCCCCGATATCAGCGTCTTGGCGATGCTGGAAAACGAGCCGTCTTCGATACCGAAACCGGCTGAAGAGGGCAATAGCGAACCTAGTCCGGAGCCCGTTGAAAAAGCGGTTGTTGCTGATGTAGATGCTGCTGATATCGATGTTCCGGTTGTCCAGCCGCTGCCGACAGAAACGGTAGTAAAAGCGAAGCCGGCATCGAAGCCCGTAACTGAACCAAAAGCCGAGCCAAAACCAGAACCAACTGAAAGTGCGAAAGCACCGTCAGATGATAAACCGGCCGCGAAGCGCTCTGCGCGTGCCCGCAAACAAGGACCACGGAAATGATCAGTGCAACGTTAATGGCGCAGATTGAGCAAAAACTGCCACCAAGTTGCCGTCAGGAAGGGAGCGCCTTGCTCTCGGCTGTGACAAGCGCTGTGGCGGACTTGGGTATTCCTACCGGGGTGTCGAACCGTCATGTGCACCTTTGCCAGGCCGACATTGAAGCGTTGTTTGGGGCGGGCTACCAGCTCACGCCAATCAAGGATCTCAAGCAGCCGGGTCAGTTCGCGGCCAAAGAGTGCGTCACTATCGTCGGCCCCAAGGGATCAATTCAGCGGGTACGCGTGCTGGGGCCGGCTCGGGCAGAGACACAGCTGGAGGTCTCGAAAGCCGATTGTTACACCCTCGGTGTTCAGGCTCCGGTACGTGAATCTGGCGATTTGACCAGCTCGGCAGATGCTCTGCTGGTAGGCGCGGCCGGTTTCTGTCATCTGGACTCGAAAGTGATTTGCGCCCAGCGCCATATTCACATGAGCCAGGAAGATGCTGTGCGCTTTCAGGTTCAGAACGGTCAGCGGGTGAAAGTTCGTGCTGGTGGTGGTTGCGGGCTGGTGTTCGAGCAGGTGGTAGTGCGAGTGAGCCCGGCGTACGCACTGGAGTTTCATATTGATACCGATGAAGCCAACGCAGCGGGTCTTCGCTCTGGGCAAGACGTCTTTTTGACAGAGTAGTTTGGCTGAGCAATTTAGCCGAGCAAGTTGGCTAAATGAGTGCGCAAAGGAAGATCGATATGAACGAGCAACAGATTGAAGCAATGGTGAAGCGGGTGCTTGCTGGTATGCAGCCTCGAACCCTAATTGTGTTAGGTGACGAAGCGGATTACCAATCTCTGATCATTGCGCGGTTACAACAGTGTCAGCAGCGTCGTTTTGCCATCTATATCCCGCCGTCGGCGACAGCGGTTCATTCCGCTGTGCAATGGCAAAGCGTAGGGGAAATCCTGGCCTGGGACGGAAACAATGCAGCACAGTTTTTGGCTGGTTTTGATGCGGTATGGCTGCCGTTTCTGGATATCGCCACTTTGGCAGAGATTGCCAACGGCCTGTTTGGATCGCCCTGCTCGGTGCTGGTGCAAACAGCATTGATGAAAGGGATATCCACGATAGCGCTGGATTATCAGTGCCGGCTAGACAGCGAGCTCAATCAGCTAAAAGGGCTTGCCAGTAACCCGGCGATGATCGACAGGCTGGCGGCGCAGCGTCAAACGGTACAGGCAATGGGGCTGAACATCGGTTCGATAGGCCTGTTCGACGGTGTGCCGACGACGCAGGAAAATCAATCAATAACAACAAACTCAACTCACCAGGTTGAGCCAACACCGCCACGCTTCATCACCCTTTCCGAAGTAATGGAGAAAGGGACGGTAGTGCTTTCGGATCAGGATCGGTTAACCGACTTGGCTCAAGAGTATGTGAAGGCTCAGCAAGGCAAATAATGTTTTATCTAATTCGCTAAACAAAATTGAAAGAAAACTTAGGAGTATCTATGTCTGAATCATTAAAAAAATGGCTCTGGATGGCGCTTGTTATCGCCTCAGAAACCTCTGCAACCTCTACGTTGAAAATGTTCGATACCAGTGAAGGCTTTACCAAGACTGCCTTGTTGGCAGTGATCGTTCTGCTTTATGTAGTGTGTTACTACTCGCTGTCGCAAGCAGTTAAATATCTGCCGGTTGGTCTCGCATATGCGACGTGGTCTGGTACTGGCATCTTGCTGGTATCGACATTAAGCATGGTGTTCTACGGTCAGCATCCGGATATGGCCGCCATGATCGGAATGCTGGTGATTGCCAGTGGGATTATCATTATGAACCTGTTCTCAAAGATGGGTGAAGAAGAAACAGAAACTGAAATTAACACTGTAGAAGTTAAAGGGTAAGGAGATACACCATGTTCAACGTAGGATTTTTGTGGCTGGCACTGTCAATTTGCTCTGAGATCACAGGCACTTCATATATTAAGAAAACAAACAATTTCCGTAACCCAGCCATGTCGGCGTTGGTGATCGGTGCATACAGCCTGTGCTATTTCGCACTAACTAAAGCCATGGGTTATATCCCTGTCGGTATTGCGTACTCGCTATGGTGTGGTTTCGGTATTATCGGGGTTACGATCTTCTCGATGATCCTCTATAAGCAGAAGCCTGATTTTCCGGCCATGATAGCGATGGGATTGATCATCACAGGCGGTGTGATCATGAATGTATTCTCGCAGATGTAATGAATAACCCTGAACATGCCCATTGCTAGAGTTTCCGTCGTCTTGGTTCTCTACCAAACTCTGGATTGATGCATGTTTATGGCTATGACTGTAAAGCCCCTAGTTTACTAGGGGGGGCTTATTTGTTTCTTCAAGATGCTGCTTTTTCCCGTGCCTCAGTCGAGTAAGTACATTAGTGTCAACTTGTTGACGTCGCACTTGTTTACTTATAAAAATCAGGTGCCTGATCGAATACGCATCAAATAATTCATATTTAATACAACTTTTTGATTCAAAGCTATATTCCTTGCTTATACCACTATTGTATTATGTCTGCGTTTTGACGGTTTTGTCATTTGTTTGACGGGTTAATGTCGGTTATCGGCTTAGCTACTTGTTGTCATGACTAGGTTATTGCGCCAATTGCTACTGCTCAGCAATTGGGGGGGATTGAGTTGGATAATGGAATTCCAATTTAACGTGGTGTAAGCGGCACCATTGCAGGTGTTAACTGAAATTCATTATCTCTATTTCAAGTTAAGAGTAATCAAAAGAATGAAAATAATAAGAAAGCTACTTCAAACGATCGGCCTTAAGAGTATCCAAGCGCAGTTACTGCTACTAAGTGTCATATTAGTCCTATCCGGGGTTCAGTGCCATGGGGGGATTATCTATTATGGGATGGAAGCCGACGCTGCAACGATTAACGTAGCAGGACGTCAGCGTATGTTGTCACAGCGTGTCGCAAAAGAAGTCCTGCTGGTACAGTCCGGGATGGAACAGGAAGCCGGCGTCAATAAGACAATTGAACTGTTTGAATCATCGATGCACATGTTGCGAAATGGCGATCCTGAACGTGGTATTGCGCCGCCGATGACCTCTGAGATTGAAGTTCAGTTAAGTAAGGTGAACGAGTTATGGGGGCGAATATCGTGCCGGTATCCAAAAACTGCTCACCGTGGACAGCAACCTCCGCAGTGAAGAGAACGTAGGGTTGATAAGAGAGCTTTATCAACGTTCTCCGGTTATTCTCAAAGAAATGAACACGGCAGTGAAGATGATGGAGACTGCCAGCAATGCGAACGTGACGGTCAAGATGCAGATCTCTCTTGGCTTGATCCTTACATTGATGCTGCTTTCCGGCATTCTTTATCTTTACGTCAATCAATACCTGATGAAGCCTTTGTTGCCACTGCGCGAAGCGCTGCAGATGTTTGCCAAAGGTGATCTGACAAAACCGCTACCTTCTGATGATAGCGGTGATGAAATCGGCGCTCTTTATACTGACTACAACGAGGCCCGCTGGGGGATTTGCCAGCATGCTGGGCAGTGTTGTTAAATCGAGCGAACAGCTAAGTGTGTCCAGCCTGCAACTCAAGAAAGCGGCGACCGAAAATGCCAGCGGCATGCAGCAGCAATACCAGGAAATCGAGCTGATTTCGACGGCAATGAATGAAATCTCTGCCACCATCCAAGAAGTTGCCTCAAGCAGTGCCAACGCATCGGAATATACCAACCGCGCCGAACAGGAAGCCAACCGTGGACGTGGCGTTATGCGAGAGGCTGCCACAACGATCGATGAACTCAACCAGCAGGTACAGTCGGTAGGAACCGTGATCAATACCCCTCAACGCCGACAGCATGGGGGGGATTAACAAGGTACTGGACGTTATCAATGATATTGCTGAGCAGACTAACCTGTTAGCACTGAACGCGGCGATAGAAGCTGCCCGAGCCGGTGAGGCCGGACGTGGTTTTGCCGTTGTTGCCGATGAAGTTCGCGGACTTGCAGCAAGAACAGCCAACTCGACCAGCGAAATCCAGCAGATGGTTGTGAAGCTACAGACGCAGGCGCATCAAGCCGTGGAAGTGATCAGTACGGGCCAGCAACAAGCAGCTACCGGGGTCGAGCATATGAAGCAGGCTGATGAGGCGCTTGAGCGGATTGTCGAGGCTGTCGAGGCCATCAACGAAATGAATGCCCACATCGCAACGGCAACAAGGGAAGAAAGTGATGTCGCCGATGACATGAACCAGCGTATTGTTCATGTGGCAGATACATCGCATAAAACCCGCGATAATGCGACCAATAACCAGGAGCTGGCCGACCACCTATCTGAGGTAGGGCAGCAGTTGAGCAACTATACGGAGCGCTTCCATATCTAATTGCGGTTTTCGTTTATAGGTGTGACTAATGAAGTGGCTGGTAATAGAGATTACCAGCCACGCAAATGCAAGAAAGTAACATATGTATGTTTGGTGGAATTGGCGGGAAAAAGGGCGGTGAATAAATCTGTAAATATCGATGAATTTCCTCAGATCAAGTCAAGACTTATTCATATAAGTTTACTTGCTGCCTGCTATTTGAAGGTAGGAAACGAAATAGGTTAATTCACCTGTTGGTTGTCATTATAGTGACAATTTTAGCGGTTAATAACACATAAATGCCAATATAGTGACATTTACTGAATGGCTGCCCATTGGTTAGTCATATGTAGGTCTATCGTGTTAGTTAGTTCTTTTGATATGCCTAATTGCTCAGCCTCTTGCCTGAAATTTCTTGTTTCGTTATAAATCTCTTCAAGTATCTCTCGTAACGGTTTCGCACTGGAGTAACCAGCTTGTCCAGCTAGTAGCTCGAGCGCTTTTGATGGTAATCGTCCATTACCATTGAAAGATGTCATATGTTCTTTGTAGGGCGAGGGGGGCTGTAAACAATGTCGTAGAATGGCGAGAGCCTCCAGTTGTCATTGTCATCTGCCAGGAACGCAAAGTTTTTGGAATGATCATCCTGGTTAACCGTAATGAAATTGAACAACGCTCTCTTGACTAGTTTTCTGGATTCGTCAACGCTACAGAGTAGCCGTGTCGCCTTCACAAGCTCGACATAATCCAGTGATGGTTCTCTAAACGGTGCATCCAAAAGGCCACACGCCGATATCATGTGATAGTTGCCTTGTTCTGTACAATCAAAACGGGTCTGCTGTAACCAGAACCTCCCGTTTCCAACATCAACCAGCTCAAAGTTAGGTACTTCAATGCCAAGGTTTCTCGCCATCTTCATGTAGGCATACTCAACCAAGCTTTCAGAATGCTTTAAATCGAATTTTTCAGATGTAAGTTTCACGATGAGCTTTTCACCAATGGCCTCGGGATGAGTCGAGAAACGACCATCACTGCACTTGGTGACATTCAGTTTTGGACGAGCACCACCAGAGCCACCTGCACTCATTAGATGCTCAATGAGATGAGATTCTGTTCCTTCAAACTCCTTGATGGCCTCTTTACCCAAAGTGATCAATTCTATATCTCTAGAATTCGATTTTGTCAGTGCAATCTCTGGTTCATAAGAGAGTGAGCCAAGGCATTGGTTACCAATATAGGCAAGTCTTTCTAAAGCAGTAACTAATTGTGGATTGTAGCCATTTTGCCTAAAAACCCTATCCATGAGGTATAGCCCCCAACCATCAGGAAGCTATCACCAAATACGCCATGAAGACCGTAGTGTGGTTGTCTCGGCGCTTTTTGAAGGCTGAGATCTGCTTTGATGTTAAATGGCGCTATTGAAGAAGGATGTTTCTCCAGGTAAGCCTCATCATACTGAAAGTAAGTGCCATCTCTGTTCTCAGCAAGCTTGCCGACGGTTTTTCTATGACCATTTGAGAAGGTTCTTTTAACTGTTAATGGGGTATTAAGCATTTCTCAATACCTCGTCAATGCTGGTAGGTTCTTGGTTATTTGTTGTTAAGCCACGAATCTGGCTTAGATCACCGACAACTTCAAATAGCATTAAAAACTGTCTGAGGGAGATGTTACCTGTGCTTTCAAACTTTCGAATTGTGCTGTAAGGCACACCAGAACGTTTTGACAGCTCTTCGACAGTAAGTTTTTGTTGCTTACGTGATTGTTTGATGAATTCTTTCAGTTCAAGCTGAACATCAAAGGCAGTGTAGAGTGAAAGCATGATGAATTCCGTTGTTACTATAGTGGCAATGTTATGGTTTATATCTTTATTATTGTCATTATAGTAACGGTTTAATTGCTTTGCCATAAGTAAATATTGGCAGGGAATGTGAACCTTCATGAGCTGTCAAGCCTTAGGGAATTGCCAAAAGAAGAATTAAGCACAAGAACGGTTAACTCAGTCTGGTCGAGCAACAAGGAGATGTATCTCAAGCTTGTTACTCAATGGTCTTAGTAATAAAACCGCAAGAAGGTGAGAGGTATTGGCACAAGCTGGATGAGCTAAAGTAATGATTTTACAATACTGCAGATACAAAAACGGGACATCCGAAGATGTCCCGTTTCCAAGCTGGTGTCATCTGAATTAATATTTCAAAATGTTGTATTTGTTGTTTTTTATTTGGTTTGAGTAATGGTGGTACTGCTATTGGTACTACTAAAAGGTGAGCTGAAGAGAAATGAGATGTTTTTTAGGAGCTAGACAGTAAATACTGAAATGATTTTTTGCGGGGGAATATCACGTAATTTTGTGTGTTATAAAGAAGCCGAACGATTCCTCACTAAGAAGAATGGTTCGGCTTCACCCACCCCCTATCCCATATTGCTTTGGATTCTTTCAGCTACTTGGCGTACCGTTCACCTAGCCAGTGGCAAAATCACAAAGCACCGGAAATGTTTGAACACGAACTGAGAGCGTGAAATTAGGCTCTCAGTTGGTGCAGCTTTAGCTTAAACATTTAATATTAAGTTGCGTATCCAACTTAGATTGGGAGATTTAGCTCTCCTCGGGCTTATTGGGTTCGTTAATTATCTCGTTTTCAGAGCAAACGTCAATGATATCTTGGGACTTAAGTCCTTGCTTGAGAAGAGTTTGCCTAATAATAAATTTAAGTGAGATAGCATCGTTTTGGAATGCTTCATTGGCGGGGTTTTCTCCGCTTGATAGTTGATAAGCATATTTGTCGATGAGCTCTATGACGTGTTCAGCGTTGATTCTTTTTGCTATGTCATATGCAAACCAATTGGCTTCTTCGTTAGAGCTATGGACGAGATTTTTTTAAATCGTAGTGTAAGTCAAACCGTCTAGAGTGGTCTAAGCCTGCCCTTGCTTGTGTGATGAGGTGGAAGTGTTCATTTTCTTGAAGTACAACAATACGAAGAAGGGCTGTTTTTAGTATGCGATTTTTTAATACATTTGTGCGGCATACACGGTGCTTTAATATTATGTCACCATTGAGTTTGAGAAATTTTAAATCAGGTACGGCATCTTTTTCCTCGATGGTATAGAACAGATGTTCCATTTTGCGCTTTAGTAAATGCCCAAATTCTTTAAGTAAATTTTTCATTTGGTGCTCATTCGCAAGTGCTTTGCCATTTCGCCATTTGGATACAAGAGCTGTTGATTTGTCACTAATTCTTGCAGATTTCGCAATTTCTTTGTTTGTATACCCTTGCTCAATAGCAATACGAACTAACTGTTTGGTATAGCGATATTTTTTTCTTATCTGTCATCACGTCAAAGCCAGTAGTTATACTGGCGGCATTGTTCTTACCACCAGCAATAAGTGTTAATCATCACCTAAATAGTCATCGTTGTTAGGGTTATGAGCATCCGCCCAGTCATCCATATCCGCGTCATTATTAGGATTGTTAATATCCGACCAAATGTCGAGTTCATCTTGAGACATGTCTGATGAATCAGGCATAGCTTACTCCTTATTTTTTACCTTGATAACGAGGGTTTTGGGGGGGATTCAATTGCTTACTTCGATTGTCTAGTATTTTCTGATGGGTTGAATTTGTACCAGAAGTACCTTTGTTATCGTTAGATTGATCTGCTTTGTGGTTGTTATTAATCATTAATTTATATTCCGTTTGTTGGTGTGGTTGTAGCTTAGGAAAGATGAGGTTGAAGAGAAAGTGATAGGAGAGTGATGGTTTTGTGACATTCAGTGATATTCAGTGATAGCGTCCCAGTTGGTCATAAAATGCACTGCAAAAGAGAGGGGACGCAGCAAAAATTAGCTTGCTCAGGTTACTGAGTCGGTCACTTTAAAGAAGTGGGAATGATGTAACTTCACTGTGGTTGAATTGGATGCTTATCAATATGTAATTACTAACTAATATGCTGATAAATAATGGAATGTAGATCATAGTTGCATAATGCAATTCAACGATATGATTATGACAATATAATTATATCGTTGAATTGGTGGGGCTAGATGAATAAACAAGCGACAGAGCAGTTACTCAAAACTGCAATAGGTGACGAAGGTGCTCGATTTAGAGAAGGTCAATGGGAAGCGATCGACGCTTTGGTTAATCTTAATCAGAAGCTGTTAGTTGTTCAGCGCACAGGTTGGGGGGGTAAGAGTTCTGTTTATTTTATTAGTACTAAAATCTTCAGAGATCGAGGCAAAGGTCCAACAATTATAGTGTCACCGTTGCTTGCTTTAATGCGTAACCAAATCGAATCAGCGGCACGTTTAGGTATAAAAGCCGTAACAATGAACTCTACTAATGTTGCAGATTGGAAGAGCGTTACTCAAGACATTCTGGCGGATAAGGTCGATTGTTTGTTGATCTCCCCCCCTGAACGCCTAGCCAATGATCAATTCGTCGAAACGGTTCTTCGTCCAATCGCAGATAATATTTCATTGATGGTGGTGGATGAAGCGCATTGTATCTCTGACTGGGGGGGACATGACTTCCGCCCTGATTACCGACGTATAGTTAATATATTAAAGCTATTACCTGAAAACACGCCAGTACTGGGGGACGACAGCGACAGCGAATGATCGAGTTGTTGATGATATTCAAACCCAGTTAGGTAACATCGAAATTCAACGTGGGACGCTTATCCGTGAGAGTCTTGCTTTGCAAAACATAGTATTACCAGATCAACCATCACGCTTAGCATGGTTGGCTCAAACTATCCCTACCTTAGCCAGTACAGGTATTGTATACGTACTTACTCAACGAGATGCTGACATAGTATCTCGATGGCTTAATATATGCGGCATCGACGCAAAGCCTTACTACAGTGGCGTTACGGACCCTGAGTTTGTTAATGAACGAGGTAAATTGGATACTGATGCGTATCGCGAGCATCTAGAACAGCAATTGTTGAACGACAAATTGACAGTCTTAGTAGCAACGACAGCGTTAGGTATGGGATATGACAAACCAAACTTAGGTTTCGTTATTCACTTTCAAGCTCCTGGTTCAATAGTAGCTTTCTATCAACAAGTTGGTCGTGCTGGACGTGGTATTGACTCTGCGGTAGGTGTGCTAATGTCTGGAGAAGAAGATGCCAGAATTCATGAGTTTTTCCGCAAAACAGCATTTCCTACAGAAGCAAATGTAAAGCGTATTTTGAAGGCTCTAGATCCTGTTGAGTATTTAACAGCAGAGGGCTTAGAGAAAGAAGCGAACTTACCACAAGGCAGAATTGAGCATGTACTTAAGTTTTTAGCGGCTGAGTACCCAGCACCTGTAGGAAATGTTGGTAAAAAATGGCACCGAAACCCGGTACCGTATCAATTTGATATAGTAAAGGTTCAAGAGATCACGGCTATCCGTGAAGCTGAGTGGGCTGAAATAGGGGACTATTTAGCAACGGAAGATTGCCTAATGCTTCAAGTTCGTAACGCTTTAGACGATCACTCGACTGAGCCTGCGGTAAATGCAAAAACTGCATTGGTCAAAATTTATTGCCAACTGCTGTAGAGGTAGAATTAGGTCAGAAGGCTGCTGATTTTCTTTGTCGAAGCGAAATGGTGATGGAGCCAAGAAAACAAATTGCAATGTCAAATGATGAAGCTGCGAAAACGTTTGTCAAATATGATTTCCCGCGAGTATTGGGTGATCTAGCGGCGGAGCCTGGTCGCATACTCTCTCGCTGGGGGGGATGCTGGTTGGGGGGTAAAATGGTTGCAGATGATAAACATAACAACCATTTCAGAGATGAACTGGTAGATGCGACTGCTGAAATGATTATTGAACGTTGGCAGCCAGAAGAGTTTCCCAGATGGGTATGTTGTATTCCATCGCAAAACCATAAGACGTTAGTCCCTGATTTTGCGAAACGTTTGGCCGGAAAGTTGGGATTACCTTTCGTGGATTCTTTGGAGAAAGTATTAGAGAATGAACCACAGAAATGGCAGCAGAATCGATATCATCAGTGCTCGAATTTAGATGGTGCGTTCAAGGTCACTAAATTAGGTCCTGAAGGTAGTGTTTTATTAGTTGATGATGTAGTTCGTTCAAAATGGACCTTTACGGTCGGTGCTGCATTATTGAAGCAAGCTGGCAGTGGTAAAGTTTACCCAGTCGCTCTAGCTTCCACATCGGTAAATGATTAATGAATTTAAGTACAACAGCACAAGCGACTATTCTGCTTACCAGTTACTTTGGCAAGCAGGAAAAAGACGCAGCAAAACCGCTCACTAATGCGGAATGGGCACGTTTCGCTATGTGGTTGAGAGATAGCCAACTCAGTCCCGCCGACTTGCTGCATAAAGACAAGAAAGCTCTGCTGTCTCAGTGGCGAGATCCTAAAAATAAAGTCACTCAAGAACGTATTGAATCCCTATTACAACGCGGTCATAGCATGGCGTTAGCACTCGAAAAATGGAGTCGTTCTGGATTGTGGGTGATTACTCGCGCAGACAAAGATAGTTATCCTAAACGCTTACTTCAAAAACTAGGTAACCAGGCTCCTCCTGTACTTTATGGTTGCGGAGATAAAGAGCTACTTAAGGCTGGTGGTGTTGCAGTAGTCGGTTCACGTAATGCTGGGCCTGCAGATCTTGCTTATGCTGAGCAGGTTGGATGCAAAGCTGCAAGTGTGGGCTTGGGTACCGTTTCGGGCGGTGCCCGAGGCGTCGATGAAACTTCAATGTTAGGTGCGATGAATGCTGGCGGTGCTGTGATTGGCATATTCGCTGATAGCTTATTGAAAGCCTCGACTTCGGCTAAATATCGAAGTGGTCTCATGAGCGGCAACGTTGTGTTGGTCTCTCCTTTCAATCCTGAAGCTGGCTTTAACCGTTTTAATGCAATGGACCGCAATAAGTACATTTATTGTCTCGCGGATACCTCTGTAGTGGTTCACTCCGGCCCCAAAGGCGGCACGTGGAAGGTGCACTTCAGAATCTTAAAAAAGGCTGGGTCCCTACTTGGGTCAAACAAACTCAAGATACGGCTGCTGGCAATGCAGCAATAGTGGCGGCAGGGGCACAGTGGTGCAGTGGAGTTATTGAAGATTTAGATATCAAATCTTTGTTAGTTAGTAACTCTAACCATACCCCCTAGCAGCCAAAATGATTTATTCAGTCAGCCACAAGCCGATCTTTTCTCTCGGTCTGTTGATGTATCAGAGAAAGAGAACAAAGAAAGTACTCAATTTGAAGAACAACCAGAACAAGAACTTGTAACGGAGAAGGTTGCATCAGAAGAGCCAAAAGCCCCTACATTGGCTGAAGCTACGCCTACTGTAGTATCCAAAGAGAGTTTTTATCAATTGTTTGTTCAGTATCTTGCAATTGCAGCTCGTGAACCAATATCAGAAGCGGAACTTGTTGAAACTTCTCAGCTTCATAAAGGGCAGGTAAAGATCTGGCTAGCCCTCGCAGTAGAGCAAAACGTAGTTACTAAACTAATGCGACCAGTGCGATACCAATGGATAGAAAAGGACTAGGTGTAATAGATGACGACTCATCAGGTACTGAGTGATATCAAGCAAAGTTTATCTTCACCAAAATTAGCGAGCCAGCTTGAGAGTGATTATCAAAAGGGTTTAGCTGAGTTGGGTTGGGATCACCATCAACTCGCTCTCTATTTCTCTCTTTTGCCAAATACACAAGTCACTCCAGAAGGTGATGACTGGTTGATTTCGATGGAAGGGCAAGAGCAAACATTAGAGTCAGCATTAGAAACAATCTTACTTGATGCTAAAAGGCCGATAGCAACAGATAAGTTGGTACAACAACTAAAATCCTTTAATACCAGTGGGCCGCAGCTAATCGCGATAGCAAAAGTGCATCCAAATATGAATTCGATAGGTGGCCGAGCCATCTCTATTAAGTAAAGAATAAACTACTCATGACAACTGATAAAAAATTAACGAAAGCGCAGCAAGCTGAAATAGAAAAAACCAAAGAAGCTCAAGCACTACTTGAGGCTAATACTGAGAAGTTAGCTTCAGCATACAATGTCAAAGGTTTTAATCAGCAAGCGCCCCCCCTTAGCACGAATAGTAACGATCAAACTGCGACGATCGTGTTTGGTAAGAACAGCGATGGTATTGATACCCATAGAGTCTTGCTGTGGGTGTTAGCTGAGGGACAGTGGCTGCTTGCTAATGCTGACGACGTTGAAAAGGCGGTTATTGACTCTGCTGGTGCATTAGCTGATGAAGAGTTCCCTAAGTTTGTTCATGTATCGGATGGTAAAAACGAAAAGCTGTTTGAGATGGATTTTCCACCTCAAGAAGTAGATCAAATCCCTGATGTAGAAGATATCAATAAGTACACTCAGATCAAGCGTGACCCGACTTACTATTGGTCCCGTGAAATGTATGACCGTTTGATGAAAGGGTTAAATGCCTTTCATGAGCGTGTATATACCCAAGAAAAAGATAACGCCGACAATAAGAATCAAATTATTGAAGAGGTTTCTAAGTTCCTATTCTTAGAAACGTTTCGTATCCACCATACCGAGCAAACGTTCACCTATGGTGAGCAAAGCTTGGTATTTAAAGATGTCTTTAACTGGCGTTACATCGAGCAACATAAAGACGTTGCAGTTAAACAGATTAAAGCTGCGTTTGATGAGCTGAAGAGACACGCTGATTATGTCGTTACTGATGATACCGGTGAAAAACACCCAATCTTTGATGATGAAACTCACCTCCGCTTAGCGAAATCGGGTAATTATTTAGTGCTAGTGCAGCTTATTCAAGATCTGCCGGGTATCTACCTCAATGCTGAATATAAAAAGCACTCTTCAGAGCGAGCTGTTATTGCAGGCAAAGAACATCCTAATCTTGGTCATGTTGCAGCAGACGTGTTAGGCCGTGTATTTGATGTATTCCTGCGTGGTAATTTTGATTCTAAAGGTGGTTTTGGTGTCTATTTAACTCCAGCACCAGTGAAGCAATGCATGTTGCAGATGGCGATGCATGACATTTTAGAAGAATCACCAGAAATATTAAACACCAAGGGCAGCGACAATAAACCTGTATTCCGTTTTTGTGATCCTACCTGTGGCTCCTATGGTTTTGGTTCTATCGCTTTAGGTCATGTTGAGCGCGCATTAATGGAAGTACTGGGGGCAGAAATTGCGGATGATGTTCGTCGTCATGAGCACTTTAACGCCATGTTAAAACATAGCTTTGTTGGGGCTGACTCATCCCCAGGAATGGTAACATTAGCTAGGGTAAATATGGCTTTGCTTGGCGCGCCTAAAGCAAATATTTTTAAAACTGATAACTCATTGCTCACTTCTCAACTTCAAGCGGGTAGTTTTGATCTTATCTGTACTAACCCACCGTTTGGTAAGTCTAAATCTTCGATAAAAGAAATTTTAAAACAATATACAACTGATCTACATGAGGCCCCCCCTAAGGGGGGGAAAGGCTGGATCTATAAACCAACCGTTTATGGTCGGGCTTTAGGTGGTAAACCCGATTCAAAAGATCGCTGGAATATTGCCAGTAACAGCTTGGATATGGCGGTTCTATTTGTAGACCGTTGTTTAGAATTACTCAAGCCAGGTGGCCGCCTGCTAATGGTATTACCCGACGGTATTTTGTGTAACTCTGGCGATCGTTATGTGCGTGAGTACATTATGGGTAAAAAAGATGAAACAACCGGTAAGTTCAGTGGCGGCAAAGCCATCATTAAAGCCGTAGTGTCATTACCGTCTGATACATTTTCTCTCTCTGGAACGGGCGCGAAAACCAGTATTCTATACCTACAAAAGCGTGATGCTCACCATGAAGATGAAAACACCTTTGCTAACCAAGAGCAGGGCGATGTGTTTATGGCGGTTGCTGATACCTTGGGGTTATGTCGTTAAAAATAAAGTTGAAGATTATTCAACGGGTGTACCTAATGACCTTGCAGCGATTGCTGGTGCTTATGTGAGAGGTGAGTAATGTTTATTTCTCGTATAAAAGATGACTTTAAGACATCTCGATTTAATGCAGAATATTATGCTCCGCAACACATCAGTGATGAAAAAGCGCTATCTCGATTAAATATGGCACCATTAGAGTCGATTCGAGATCAGAAAGCTAAAATCACTTATGGAATATTAAAGCCTGATAATAAAGGGGGATATATTTCGTGTTGCTAAAGCCGAAAAATTTGATTCTATGTTTATTCGCTTTGACGACTGCGAATCAGTATCGGAAGAGCTATTCAAAGAGTATATTCGTTCGGAAGTTAAACAAGGCGATGTCCTTATTGCGATAGGTGGCTATGTAGGTCGTCCTGCAATTGTTGGCAAGGTGCCTGATAACTGTAGGCTTAATGTTAATAGGCATATTGCAAGGTTAAGAGTCAATCTATCAAAGATTGACCCTTATTATCTTGTTAGTTACTTATCATGTGGCTACGGAAAGCGACAGCTATCTAGAGAAATTACAGGCTCTGTTCAGGCAGGGATAAACCTTGAAGACTTGAGGTTAATTAGTGCGCCTGTACTTAATAGGGAAACTCAGGCTTATATTGGCAATAAAGTTCGCCAAGCTGAGTTGCTGCGTGAGTGGGCGAAATTTCTCGAAGATAAATTTGTTGATACTTTAAAATGTAATTTTCCGGAAGCTTTTGAAAATCACTCGAGTGGAAAAAAACATTCGAAAGCTTTCCCTTCAGATATCACTTACACACTTAACCCTGGAGCATTTGATGAGGAACGCTTGCGGGTTCAGAGTTATCTTATTAAAAATAAAGGGGTGAAATTAAGTACGGTTGCGAATGTGTTTGGTGATACTACGAAGAATTACCTCCCAGATACGACTTATATTGGACTTAATTCAATTAGTCGTAATAGTTGCCAGCTTTCGCCATCAACGATTGAAAAAGAAGAAGTTAAAGGAACTTGTCGATTGCTCCCTGAAGGGCCTGTCATCGCTAAACTGCGTCCTTACTTAAATAAAGTGAGTTATATTCCGAAACAGTTAAAAGGTTCCGTTGGTTCAACTGAATTAATGTGTGTAAAACCGAAGGGAGAATTATCAGCTTGGTACCTATACGGGGGGGCGTTGAAATCTGAGGCTACACTGAAACAAATTCGACCCGTTGCTACTGGTGCAACACACCCTCGAATTGATAAATATGATTTGAATGAGGTGATTCTTCCTATAGTGGCAGAGCAAGAAAGATTAGGGCTGTTGTTGGAAAAATCTCAAAAAGCATATTTTGAGTCATCTAAACTAACCGAAGCTGCAAAGTTATTAGTTGAGGCGCTAATCGAAAAGGATGCAACCGAAGCTGAACTCATCGCTGCTCAACAAGCCCTAGAAAACGACGATAATACGAAAGACAGAGTAATCCTCCGTAAGCTAACAAATAAAGGCTATGGCGTAAAAGATGCCAAGCCATTATTCTCGGATCTTGATGAACTTTATGAGTTACTAGAGGAAGCGCAGCAAGATAAGGAACAAGACTAATGCTAACGAGTAAGGATGCTCAGCTGCTAGTCTCTCTTGTTGAGCACGGTGTTTGTGCTAATTCGCCAAGCTTGGAAGTGCTGCAGCCCATAGGGCTGTGGCATTTATCTGAAAATCATCAAAGCTTAGTTGCTAGCCGCAAGCTGATTGAACTACGTCAATCTTTACCTAGCTGTAACGATACAGTCGCTGCTATCTTAGCCACTCAAGAATCTTATCAAACTGCATGGAGTAAGGTTGTTGCAGCACAATTAAAGGATGCGGGTTCTCGTAAAGATGAAACAGCCCTGATTGATCAAGTGACTCAGCTAGGAAATGCTGCGCAAAACGTTTTAAGCCAGATTGAGAGAGCTTCTTTGCAAGCAACGGGTTTTGCCGACGTTGAAAGTCTAATACTAGGGCAATTAGCTGAACAGAGTGCTAGTTACCCTAAGCTATTACGTGCGTTAGCCGTCGCTGCGACGATAAAACATGTTGGTGTTGATGTTGATGAGATTAGCAAAATAGAAAGTAAAAATACCTCAGCGGCATGGCAAGCCAATCGTCTGATTCAAATTCCGGATACAGGTCGTCTAATTAAGCCGCCGAGTGAGTATTTGTTAGATGGCAATGTTTCAGCAAGAGACTCTGACAACCAGCAGTGCTTAGAATGGCTTCAAGCCAATCCTTGGGCTTACTTGTTGGCACACCTTACCTATACGCAAGATATATGGCGTTCTGAGCAAATTGCTGGTGGACTGCGATTAGAAATCGAACCCTCGCAAGCTAAGCATTTTATGCAGCCCAATGATATTCAGGTGGTTGTGACTACTCGTGATGATTTGGAAATTAGTTGCGGAACATTGGCTGAGTTGCTGTTAAGGACCCTGGATAGCTTGAATATAACGTTATTTACTGAGCTTGATAACTCACAGCCGATAGCAAAACTTAATGCAGCCCTTGCGCCTGTTATCGGTTACATGGTCGAAGCTAAGGTTTGGCAGTTTATTCAAGGCGGCAGTCAAGATATACCCCATTATCAAATTCATCCGCAGTTTGAATCAGTTCCGAGTACGCGTTTAGGCACCATAGGTTTTGCACGTCCAGGACAACACATCACTGCAGCTATTCGTGAACAGGCAGAGCGCTGGGCTATTGAGTTAAGTGGCCGTATAAGCAGTAATTAATGAACATTAATTTATCAGTGCGATAACTCCCATATAGAACATTTTTAGAGGCTTTAATCGTGGCATCAACAAAAATAATTCAAATAAAAGACGCAGATCATGTTGCCGAAAGTGCAGGGGAGTTACGCAGCGTTAACGCCCGATAAACACCATTGGCAGTCTGATGGTCTATCAGCTTATCCTCCTAAAGATCCTCTGGTCGGCCAAAGTCAGTTTTTTAATGATTTTGAGAGTTTTATTCATTTAGTCGATAAAGAAGACAACCGCTTCACTCAAGTCTTTTCTATAGTGCTGAATGGGGCCGGGGTAAGTCACGTCTAGGTTATGAATTAATTGCGCAAATCAATGATGCCAGTCCCGGTTGGTATTGCCGCAACCAAGCAGGGGGGGATTTAACCCAAGCCAAACTTTTTCGTAATGATGCAGATCGTGAGCAGTATTTAGGTTTATACATTCGCTACGGTCAAATTGCGACTGAGTTTCAAAACTCAGATAACTGGTTTGCCTACGGTTTGTATACCGCTTTACAACCTCTAGCGATGAATCGGTTTGATGGTTCAATTCAATCGCAAGTCGCAAAGCAATGTTTTGATCGTTTAGAGGTCGAAGGTTTTGATCATCAAGAACTTGCCCGCCGCTTAGAGCTAGATAGAAACTACAGCGACCAAGATCTATATGATGATGAGTTTCTTGCTACGCGTCTTGTTAATGCTGCTTATGAATACTTAACACAGTTTGGTATCAAATATTTGGTGGTAGTGCTAGATGAGCTTGAAACTGCTGTTGAAGCTGCAACGTATGGATTAGATGGCGATGATTTAAAACGTCTCGAAGGCCGTGCAATTAAGTTAGTTGGAGACGCGATTAAAGAAGAAGACCGACGCAGTACGTTACCCTGGCTGCGCTACGTTACGTTATGTTCGCCTGCGATTGGTGAAGAGCTTAAAGAAGTTTCATCATTAGAGCGCCGATTCACACTCTTAGATTTGGAGCATAACGCTTTCTCTGATGTGAGTGATTATGTCGCAACCCTAGCAAAGAGCGGACGATTAGCCCAAGATTATTTGCCTGGCTTAGTGGAAGCCGCTTATGCCATGAGTGGCGGTAACTTTGGTTGGTTTAACGTGATCATGGCTGCTGTGGATGAAAAACTTGAGAGTCTTAGGATTAGTGGGGGGGAAGCTGTAAAAAGTATTGGACAACTCTTTAATGCGGTGATCAACAGTTCACCAAGAGTAAGGGACCATATATTAGATACGGGTGCTATTGATGCAATTAACACCTCTAATTTAAAAGTAAAAGATGCTGCTACGGAGCTGCTTTACGGTCAGTTACCCATCGCGCTAGATAAATTAGATGAAGAAACAAAGAGTTTAGTTTCTACCTTAAATGAAAATGAAGAGCCTGTAGCTAGTTATTATCACTTGGTCGATTGGAACGTTGATAGCTGCAGACCCGCACTAAAAAATGCAAAGTTCAAACGTGATCAAGGTGACTGGTGGTTGTTTGACGGTATAGAACAAAAAATAAACTTAAAACAGTTATTGGCTAATTTGGCGACATTTGCCATTCACGAACGCGCAGGGCAACTGTTAATTCCTACGTCTAAAGTGGAATTTATCGAGTTATTACAATTGCTTTATCCACATGGTGCAACGGATGATATTGCAAGAGCCTTATGGTTGCACTTCTATGGTGACACACAAGAACTGACCGCAACGCCAACGCATATTGGCCCTAGTGTAGCAATGCTTAACCGTTTAAACCTTCGCTATCGAAAGAAGAGCCTGCATTCCTTAATCTTTAAAGCCCCTGATGCTGCTAATGCACATGAATCCGCTATGCGTGCAAGAAGCGAAAAGTTAAGTGATAAGCAACGTACTCGTTTGACAGGATTAATGCGCCTAATTGATAGCCATTGGCAATATGATGCAGTTGATAGTGAATTAGCGAGTGATTTAATCACGGTAGCAACGAGTGCTTCGAGAGCCAAACAAGATATAAATGGATTGGCGTCTTGTCGAGCATTGCAATTGCATCCCAAAGGACGTGTTGTCTTTGCTTATGTGAATAATGAAACCGAATTGAAAAAGCTGTGTTCACAAGCTGCGGCTCAGTTTGGTAATGAGGGTAGATACCCAGTTATCGCAGTCACGTCATCAATTGATTTAAGTAATAAATTTCAAAATGCTTCAGATCCTGTTTTACAAAAAGCACAGGACTATTTGTGTTTATATCGTTTAAGTCATACTGAAGAACACGTATTGGAACAAGTGGGGGGGATTGCAATACAAGATTGCCATGGTTTTACTTTGGAAATACGTGGTTTTACGACTAAATTTATTCAACGATTAAATGCCTTAAACCGTGGTGTGATGGAGCATATTAACGTCTGGCGCCAAGGTCTGCATGAGCGTGGCTTGATTGCTATGCCGTTACGTGTGGGGGCAAAAGCTTAACGACAAAGATCGTGAAATACTGGTGCAAGGTTGGGCTGACCTTATCGTTCGTTCAGATGTAAGAGCTTTAAGTCGATATGATAAAACACCTCAAACAGTTGCAGATGATGCTTTGTATGATTTGGTTCATCAGCTGCGAGTACCAACGAGAGAGATTAACGACGGTTACAGTGAGTTAGAATGGAGTCAGTTATTTTCATCAACTAACGAACTGTCAGCACAAGCACAAATCCCTGTTTTTATTTGTCGTTTAATACAAGAACGCCTATTCAAGCGTATGACGTTGACGTTTGAACAAGCAAAACAAGATTGGTTCTTTGGTTATAGTTGGATAGTGAGCCCGCAAGATACTTTTAAAGAGTGGATGCTTGTTCTGCGTACCGCTTTGTTAGTAACTGAAAGTGCCATGCCAGGAAAGGCTAAAGTATCGATTTATCGCTTGTTTGAAAGAAGTGCTTTTGAAGGTAAGTTAACTGAGGCTGAAAATTGGCTTGTCAATGATTACCCCGCAGCAAGTCGATGCGATTGCAACGCTATTTGGAGAGGGCCGGATTAACGATCTTTTTGCTCCGCTCGGTAGAGCCCAAGTTGGGACCAAAACCAATAAAGCTAAAGCTGAACTTGAGAACGCCAGAAAGCAGCAAGACACCTTTAAGCGTATAGAGGAAACTGAGCTATTAAACATTACGAGTAATGATGAAGCTTTTCAGTTGGCTTTAAGCGAAACGGCTCAGGCTAGATTTAACCACCAGCAGTCCATTGATTGGGTATATGACGCTGATAGTTACCAAGAAACGTTAAAGCAAGATCAATTCTTCAATTTAGATTTCGAGCAAGATAAAAATCCTCTATGGCAACGGATTGCAAGATCTAAGGCTTTTTCTGATCAGGTTTATAAAACTGAATCTGCAGTATCTAACCGTGCAGTAGAACTGATTGCTTGGCTCAAAGCTGATAGTAAAGAACTCGCACAATTTCCTATCAATATATTTACGCTAGCGCTTGAGAAGATCTCTCGCATTCTAGCCGGTGCAGTTAGACCTGGAACTCTATCTGGTGAGACGCCTGATAAGCAGCAGACTGAAGCCGGAACTCTTGGATTTTATTTACGTAACCTAGAGGTCAACCAGGCTTTGTCTCGCCTAGATCAGCTTTCAAAAGAGGTGGGTTATTCAGCGACAACAGAATCGTTTGCAGATATCGATCAAATTGATGGTGTGATTATTCGTGCCTATAGAATGTTAAAGCAGGAATTTGAGAAGCAGTTGCAACGAGCTGAATCGGTAGTAGAAGGTCTAACACTCGTTGAGCGTGATTTAGTTGATGCTCCTGCAGATTATTCTCATCGTTATCCTGATGGTTTAACCAAGCTTACACAGTTGCAGAAGAAAGTTAAATTCATCGTTAGCTTGTTTGATGATGTTCAGGATGATGCTGATCAGCTAAAAGACAAGATCAATAGTGAGATGCAACTGGGGGGGCAATTTAGACTGCTAAATGAGCAAGTTTCGCCACTTCTTGAAAGCATTAAAAAACAATTAACTCAGTGGTTAGGTGATATCGAATCGCTTAAAAACTTTAGTAAAGGGTATCGAGACTCTTTACTTTATGCGCAAAATACTAAGGTAGATAGCGCACTTAATATATTGAAAAAAGTGAATAATCAACCTCCGTTGACAGCTCTCACCATTAAAGATATCGAGAGCATGGGAACATTAGCTGAAGCAAAAGAAAAGCTAGCTCAGCGGGATGATAACCATATTTTGGAAGTATCAAGATTACTTAATTCTGTGTTAATCAGTGCTGAACGTTGGGTCGAAATAGTCAAAGATATGGCTGATGGTAATGACCCACTGATACAGCAGGCAGAAGCTGATGAATTAGTAGCGAAGCAACTGATTGTGAGAACCTATCGTTTAGGCGGTGAGTCTTGAGCTTAAACGTTGACTTATATTTATTTGGTTCGTTAGCTACTCATAGACGTGGTGCAGTAATTTCTGATTATCTATCGGTTAAATCGTTAGACACGGATACTGCATTGCCTGTGAGTGGGCTTTTAATGATGTTTGGTCAGGAGTGGCAGTCTTTTACTCAAGAGCAGCAAACAAATTTAATGACTTGGCTAAAAACCTCAGGTCGAACTATTTTGCTGATCCCCCCCTTTCAATGTCGGTTTGCTAACTAATGATACTGGGTGGCAAGTGTGTAATACGAGTGGGGGATAAAGCGACGGCGATTATCGGGGTGGCACAAAGTTTAGCTGATGAAACTCGAGTTCAGTTTGAAGCAGCATCTCATCAGTTTTCACGTGAATATGCGCATAACTGGAATGATGACAGTTTGAATACACTCTACTACAAGTCCCATTCCTCCGCTGGAGTGCTGGCAGCAACAGCATTACCGTTTTGGTCGCTCACTTGTCTTGATATTCCCGAGTTAATTCAATCTTGGTTGGCAGGGTTGAGTGATATTGCGGGGGCAAGCAAAAGAGACGTCCCCAATTTCGGACAAGCCTAAGCTCGTACTCAATAAAAATCATCTCGCTTTGCTCTGTTGTGCTTATGGACATAGATTTATTGATGCTAATTCCTTAGTTTCGCGAGTAACGCGCTTAGGTGTATTTCGTTTATTGGCTGACGAGTTAGATTTTGCAGTTATTGACTTAATTGAAGAAGATTTATTTGTAAATGGCGAATTAACCGATAAGGGCTTAGTTGCTGTAATGACTAGTCCTTATCGGCTTTATGCAGAAGAATTAAAAAGGATGCCAGAATGAGTAACCGTAGTTTAGCGCAAACTTTAGCCGTACAAACACAGTTACACATGCCTGGTACGGTTGGACGATTATTACAGCAAATACGCGATTTGGAGCAGCTGGCTCCGCTTTTTGTGGAAGCAGGACTAGTAAAACCGATTGAGCGGCCTAATCCTTTAAATATTAAAGTGGCAGGTATAGCAACTCGATCTGCTGTGCAAAAGACCTTAGGTGGTTTTCTCTATGCGAGTGCGGCAGTCAGTTTAGAGTTAACGATCCAAAATAATGCAGTATCAACTTCTGGACAAGATAGTTTATGTGAACTGGATGACATCGATTTTGTGAATCAGTCAAAGCGTTTGGCATTAATTCAAATTCGTCAAGCATACCAAATGGCAGAGCAACGTTTGTTAAGTGGTAAGGCTGTTGATTTAATTTTAATGGATTGTCCACTTTTTCTTGGGCGGGATATGGCTCCACTTAAGGATGCGCCAGAGCACGCTGAATATCGAAAAGCTTATGAGCAGACTTTATTGGTGATAGAACGATTTTGGCAGGAACATAAACAAAATCTTTACCCTTGGAATACTGCAGGTCCGATATTGGCAGGCATTGCATCAGAGAAGTTTGGCGCGATCTTATATGTCGCTAAACAGGATCTTCGAACAAATGAAGGCATGGAGCAGCTGCTATCAAGTGAGGGGCTCGACCAGCAAGCCGCAGGCGATATTCTGAATCACCTCAAAGGCTTGAGTAGTATTGGTGAGCAGCGATTCATTAATGGTATTTTGAGCAGTTTTACACGCACTGCTGCTTTTAGAATGTCACAAAATCAAACACGCTTGGAACCTAAATTTGCAGCCGAAAATGGTTTAGTTGGTTTTCACTTTAAGGGCGGCAATAGCACTGGTATTCGCCTTGTTCAGTTGGCTGGAGATGAGCCAGAGTGGAATGCTGAAGCATTAGATAAATTGTGTGGCCAGTTAATGTGCCTGATGGCTGTTGGTGGACAAAAGGCTTATCCGTTGCCAATTCAACTAGCAGAGCAAGAGCTAAGACAGCTCGACCAGTTTGTAAAATATTATAAGTCCAATATTCAGTCTGCACTCAAATCAAGAGAAGTAGAGGATATATGGTTATCTGATTTGGATGGAGAGTTTTGATGAAGCATCAAGTTTTAGGCACCTTAGTTGGTAATACGGGTGAACCACATAATTTACAGATGGTACTTAATAGTTCTTTCTCAGGACGTCGTGGCGAGTTTGTTCGTATCAGGCATCAAGAGCGTAATGATGAGCCTGTAACCTACGTGTTAGGTCGAATAGTATCGATTAAACGTACCAATATGTTGTTCAATTCGGGTTTTGGTAATTCAGTTTCTGAGCTTGAGTTGTTACCTGGTGCCGAAGTTACTGGTGAGCATGTTTATGCGACAGTGGATCTAGTAGGTTATAAAGATCTTGAGACCAATCAGATTAAAATTCCACGTCGCCCTCTAGACCCAGGTGCAAAAGTAGAAACTGTTGATTACCAATTTTTAAGTGATTTCTACGAGTTCAATGAACAGAACAGTTTGCATATAGGTAACTTAGTTGGTTATGAGCATGGTGAAAATACCGTTCCTGTCTATTTAGATGTCAATAAACTGGTTACTGAGCATATGGCTATTTTGGCTATGACGGGTTCTGGTAAGTCTTATACAGTTGGTCGTGTCATTGAGCGTTTAGTTGCCCTGAACAATGGTACTGTTGTGGTATTTGATCCACATGGCGAATATGGACGTGCACTGCAGGGCGGAAATTTACAATTTGGGGATCATTTTGATACTGAAGATGAGCGCGATGCTAAATCACTACCTGAAATTAAGTTGATGATTGAGAAGCTTCAAAATGCTGATGCCGGCATCCAGATTTACACTCCTCAAATTGATACCTTTAGACAAAAGTATGCAAACAAAAATAAAGCGTTAGCATTGCAATTTGATAAATTCGAGATGGACGATATTTCGGAAATCCTTCCTGGTTTGACTGAGCCTCAACAACGAGTGTTAGATGTTGCAATTCGTTACTGGCGTACAGTTGAGACTGTTGAACCGAGGGGATATCAATAAGCTTCGGTATTTCTTAGGCGATGGCATAGATGAGGTTAAAAACTGGGATGACTTGAGTAGCGCAGAAGCGCAAGCGTTAAATGGTCGCTCGGCTGCAGTGGCCTCGATGAAACTTTCTCGTGTCTTGAATGAAGCTCAAAGTTTCTACTCATCAGAACTTTCTGGACCGACTGATATTTATGAAATGATTGGTCGACCTTCTGATAAAAAAGGTCGCCTAGTTGTTATTGATCTTCAAGGTCTGAGTGACACGGCTAAACAGGTAATTTGTGGTCTGCTTTCTAGTGAGATCTTGCGTGCTGCATCAAGTAAAACTGACAAAACTCGCCCTGCATTTTTAGTTTATGAAGAAGGACATAACTTTGCTCCAGCTGGTGGTAAGGCTGTAAGTCACAGGATTATAAAAAAAATAGCAGGGGGGGAGGGACGTAAGTTTGGTGTTGGTTTTTGTATCGTAAGCCAACGACCGTCTAAGCTTGATGCTGATGTTACATCACAATGTAATACTTTGATTACCATGCGCTTAAAAAATCCTGATGATCAGCGCTTTATTACAAAAGCCTCTGATATGGTCAGTAAGGCGGATTTAGAAGAATTGCCGAGTTTATCAACGGGTGAGGCGTTAATTTGTGGACGTTC
>LLEM01000029.1_pt1 | contig 33621 bp, 46 predicted proteins | sample 595841 | NCBI WGS metagenome assembly LLEM01 (sample SAMN02919313, study PRJNA255460) | bioreactor metagenome | biome: chemostat; feature: culture 2012_10.2; material: sediment; isolation source: day64 10degC chemostat 2012 inoculated with Wadden Sea sediment taken from... | place: Germany: Bremen ...
TTGATGACATCACGCTTGTCGCCCTGAATTTCAATATTGCCATCTTTTACTGAACCGCCACAGCCGCAAACTTTCTTCAACTCTGCAGCGAGTAGCTTTAACTGAGCATCTTCAAGATCAAGGCCAGTCACGATACAAACGCCTTTGCCTTTTCTGCCTTTGGTTTGACGTTGAATACGAACAACACCGTCACCTTTGGGGGGGCGCTGTGGTGTTGTTTTCTCTTCTTTGATTCGGCCTGTTTCTGTGGAGAATACTAAACGGCTGCTATCATTCATTGGAAAAAATCTCGTCTACTTTCTGGGATTTGTGAGCCTGGTAATAAGTTCGCTGTTCAATCTTGCAGATTACCAGTTACCGAATATTATCAATAAATGGTAGTAAAACGGAAACTGTTATGATTCGTAACGTAATCTTTGATTTTGGTGCTGTCTTATTTTGCTGGGGACCCACACCAAATTGTGGCATCATTTACAGATTCTATCGATGAGCAAAACCTCCTGCTGGAAGATGTTTTTCACCATCCAGACTGGCTATCACTCGATCGTGGCACAATGCTGATGGCTGAAGTCATTCCAAAGTTTGCAGCTAGAACGGGTTTGACTGTTTCTCGAATGGAAGATTTTTTTGAACATGTTCTGAACAGTTTGGTGAAAATTGATGAGACCGAGGAGCTTTTGTATCGGTTGTTAGACCATCATTATTCTATTTACTACCTGACTAATATGAGCAGCGCTTTTTTTGAAACGCTTAATGAGCGCAACAACTTCATCTCTTTGTTTAAAGGAGGTGTTGTATCGGGTAAAGAGTTAATGATGAAGCCAGATCCTGATATCTTTCAATTAATCATCGAGCGATATGATTTAGAACCGAGTGAAACTCTCTTTATTGATGATCACGAGCAGAATGTCAACGCGGCTCAAGCTTTAGGGTTTCATACTGTGCAGTTTGAGCTTTCTGCGTCATGCTTTCATATAATTAACAAGATCTTAGACATAAATTAGTATTCTTTAGAAAGATTGAGTGAGTTCAGCAAGTAGTTTTAGTAAGCTGGAACGTACTTATCAATCTATTGTCTATATTGAAAACTTACTATAAATCTTAGGAGCTGTGTGAAGAAACTTCTGCTACCCGCCTTGATACTGTTTTCGGTAACCGGTGCAAACTTAGCGATGGCTGACGGTAAAGATAGCAAAGACCGGTCGATTGTCGGCCAAGTTGAGACAATCAAAGTTCACGAGCTAGATCTCGACTTCAAAGCTCGTATTGATACTGGTGCGAAAACGACATCGATACACGCAACCAATATAAAAGTGACTGGGGGGGAAGATAGCGACAGTGACGATATGCGTGATCACCTCGGAGAGACTGTTGAGTTTACCTCTGTAAATGAAAACGGTGACAAGGCGGTTTATAAAGGCAAAATCATCAAAGTTAGCAAGATTCGAAATGCCCAAGGCGTCGAACGTCGCTATGCCGTGAAAATGGATTTAGGTTGGAACGGCGAACATAAACGAGTTGCTGTTAATTTACGCGATAGAAGTAAACTCGACTATAAACTACTTATAGGTCGTAACTGGCTAAGTGGTGATTATTTGGTCGATGTTGACAAGCTTGACGAAGACGATTAATTTTGCAAACTAAACGCCCTAATGTGGCGTTTAGTTTATCTATAAACACTACCACCCTACTCTATTTTTGCTGTTTGAGTTTTTCTATAACGGCATCTAAGTGCTTTTTAATTGCAATGGGCGATCCTTTCAATAATCGCCCACGTAATATCACGTACCATTCGTTAGGCATTCCACTGTCATTCATCAGTTTAAAACCTTTATAGTCTTCGATTTTCTGATCAGTATGTTGGGCTTGAGAACCAACACCAGCAAATTTTTCAGGCGGCATAAATGCTTTCATATCACACCACCAGTCAATGCTTTTCTTAACCAGTGTCAGTTTACTTGCAACTGGACGCCCATTAATAATGGTTTTCCAGCCATCTGGGTCACCAGTTGCATTTTCGATATTGTGCCCACGATGGAATATTCTTTTCTTCATCCACACTCCTCAACTAAGTTGAGTCAAAACCCTGTACAAAAAACAAACATCAAATAAAAGATTTACGAGGTAATAAGTATTGTTACAAAAACTCATAATATCCAATGTTATTGAAGCATTTCGTTGCTCATTTGTCTTCTTGATATGCGTATAAATTTGTTGTTGTGTGATTTTCTTCAGCATTTACTATGCATTTTTTTTAGATTGATATAGTCTTAAAGTTATAGTGCACTAGAGGGGTTATTTTACTAATGGCTAAAACTATTCCGCCTATCGATAACAAAGAACAACAACGCCTCAGTATCGTTGTCTTCGAAAATTTTATCGAATCAACAGAGCCATGGGAAGATCTAACGCACCAGCAATACGCAAAAAATACGTTGGTAGCATTCAAGAATGATTGGAATAACTTTGTCGCTTTCTGTTTGGAAAATAAAGTCTCGTGCTTACCAGCAACCTCCGATACGGTTCATCGCTATATTGATTACATGTCCCCGCTCTAGAAAATTATCCAGCCTGAAACGTTACATGGTCACTATCAGCTTAGTTCATCGTTGTCATCGGCTAACCGACCCTTGTGCCCACACTGAAATACGGCTTGAGATGAAGAAGCAACAACTAGAAAAGCATGACGATTATCAAAATGCGTCAGCCTTTCGTGATGAACACTTACAACGCCTTCTCAATAGCTTTGAGTTATCAACCAAAGTGAAAGACATTCGTGATATGGCGATATGGGGCAGTAGCCTTTGAAGCAATGCTTAAACGTAGTGAGCTCGCAGCTATAACCATTGAATCAATCGAGATACATACTAATGGCTTAGTTGATCTCTTGGTTTCAGATAGAACTATTGCCCTCAGCTCAGTATCGTCAAAGGCATTGCAACGGTGGCTTGTTGTTAGCATGATTTGTGATGGCTTTATATTCCGCCGTATTGACCGCCACAGTAACATTGGAGATCAACCTCTTGACCACTCGTCTATTTATCGTGTATTCCGGCGTGCAAGCGATGAGTTAAATTTGCCAGCATCGACTCTTTTTTCCGGCCAATCTCCACGTGTGGGTGCAGCTAAAGATTTAGCCGACTCAGGGCTATCCATCAGTGAAATTCAAGACCAAGGACGGTGGAAAAGCCCTGCAATGCCTGCTCAATATGTTGGTAATACAGATCGACATGACAAGGAAATTGCCAAATATGTAAAGCCCAAGCCATGGGAAAAATAAGAATGGTATATTAATCAATTACAGATACAAAGTTATGGAGCGTTAGAGCGAATGAAAGCATTCGGTTCTACGCCGCCCTCTACTCAGTTGGACTATCAGCCCAGTGCTCTCGCGGACCTCGTTGTAGATCGATAGGAACAGTAATTCGTTCAAACAAATTCTGTAGCGGTTTAAGCTCGCCAAAATAGCCCATCTGGTTGGCTTCGACCCACTCTTTTAAGTTGATACCTTCCCAGCAGACTTCATAACCGGCGTTGATAGCCAAGATTTCAAAGAAGATACGTTGTACTCTGCCATTGCCCTCACGGAACGGATGGACAATATTAAGTTCACAATAATAATGCGCCATGCGTTTAATGAAGCAGTCAAACGCTAAGCCAGAGAGGTGCTCTTCTTGTTCTAACTCGTTGAATAACCTCTCAGCTTCGCGCTGGATGTTCTCCATGTGGCAAAAACGCGTTTGTCCTTTTGTGATATCAACTTGGCGGATTTTCCCCCCAGCCCCCCAGGTATACAGATCTTGGAATAGGTGCTGATGAATTTTTTGCAGGTACAAGAGATTGAACTGATCAAACTCAGGTTCAAAGTGCTCGGCTCGGACTCGGGTAAAATCTCTTTCAGCGAGTTCAAGCTCGTCTTCATCCTTAATAGATAAACGGTTCTTAAGGATGGACGTACCGGGATAGCAATCCGGGTCCTGATTTACACCATATTTATCTCGCATATCGCTGTTTCAATTTGGCAATTTTAACGGATTCAGTTGATCTATCTACTTCACTATCCATTTTTGCTGGCTCAACATCGAAACCTTCCAATTGTAGGCTAGCCCTGTAATTTCGGGCTCGTAGAGCTTTAAAACGCTCACACTTTTGTTTCGTTGTCAGCATAGTTTTCCTTTCTCACTTCTATACCCCAGTATTACATCTCCAGACAGAATCGCCAATGCAGCAGTTAGGGGAACCGAGCCCCCCCCTAACCATCACTTACCTGTTAAATGGCTGCGGCTTTAATTGCTTGCTCTAGGTATGCCCCCCCGAATTTATGGCCGTTGTGTTCTAACATCTTAGGGAACATAGATATTGGTGTCATACCAGGGAAGGTATTGATTTCGTTTAGTAAAATCTCATCATCTTCACTTAGAAAGAAATCAATTCGAGACAAATCTTTCAGTTTCATCTGCACAAAGGCCTTACGTGCATAGGTGCGGATCTGCTCAACTTGTTCATCGGTCAAACCAGAGGCTTCAACTGTTGTCGTTGAGTGACTATCTGAACTGTACTTTTCTTCGTAAGTGTAAAACTTATCATCCGGGCAAGATACTTCACCGGGTTTTGTAATCACCAACTCATCACCATACTGATACGCTGCTATCTCTAGCTCACGTGGCTTAATCGCTTTTTCGATCAACACTTGTTCGGAATACGTGAATGCCTTGTTCACCGCATCGGCAAGATCTGCTTTGCTTGCGACATGATAACAACCTACAGATGAGCCCTGACAAGCGGCCTTGATAAAGACTTTACCCCCATTTTTCTAGTGCAGCCTCGGCCTGAGCATGTGTATCCTCGTTGTTTTCGCTAAGGAACACGTAAGGCGTATTCGGGGATATTCAGTGCATCGAACCAGAGCTTTGTCGTGATTTTATTGAAGCAGTTTGTACTGGCCTCTGCACCGCAGCCAAAGTACGGCAGCTTCGCCATATCTAAAAATGACTGAAGATCACCGGTTTCACCCGGATAGCCGTGAACACACGGAATCACATAGTTAATTTGAGTTTTTTGGTCGCCGACTTGTAGTGAACGATCAAGGTTTAGCTGACAGTTCGAACCTTCGCTATCAAACCAACCGTTCTCTTTCATCTCGACGCGGGTGTAGGTAATGTCATCAATCTGCTGGAGCTGCTGTTCGATAAAGTTAGCAGAAACGAGAGAAACTTCATGCTCGGCACTTCCGCCGCCGCACAGTAATAAAACATGGATTGAGCTCATTATCATCCCTTGTAGTACAAACTGACAGACATTGTCTTGTCAGCCATCATTTGTCGCAGCTTAACGTCGATGCATACAACCGGCATCTAACGCTCAAGCTATAATTCTGTCTCAATAGTAATAAAAAAAAAGGAAATAGTGCACCTTGCATAGCAACTATCAGTTAAATATTTCAATAATTTGACAAAGATTAACCACAAAAGCCACCGGATCACCCCTTACCCGCAGTTATCCGCCAAAAAGGTCACTTTGAATAGTGAAGATAGCTGCAGCTAATACCTGAGCCGCATAAAAAAAGAGAGCCAAAATGCTCTCTTTTTAGTGGACTAGTTTAGCTTGGTCAGCTTTGGTGTTGATGATGATTTAATCTCATTAAGACTTCGGATAAATGGACCATAGTCTTTTACATCGTTTGGTAGTGCCGCTAATGCCTGTTTCGCTTGCTCGCGAGTGTCATAGTGACCATATAACAAGGTATACCAAGGCAGGCCTTGAAGCTCTTTCTTATTCATCCAAACTGGCTGGTTCGAAGGCAGTTTGTTCATATAAGGCCTGAAGCCTCTGTTATGACTTAATGCGAGTACCTGAATAGTATAGCCATCAGATGCGACTTTGGAATATTTGTAAGCTGGCTTCTGTTTTTTAGGCGCTTGCTTTTTAACAACTTTTTCTTGCGGATGTTGAGGCGTTATTTTCACAACCTGTCTTACCGGTTTAGGCTTAACGGCTTCCTCTGTCACAGCGATTAATGTTTTTTCAGTTTTCACTTTTTGCATATGCTCTAGTGAGCGAATCTGTTCTGCCGTGTAACTTTCTTCGGATGAAGAGGTTACAATCTGCATGTTTTCATTGTCTGACGCACACCCGGCTAGTACCGTTACTACGGCGAACACGGCGATTTTCTTCATTATAACTCTGCCAAATAAAATCTCTTCTCTCATTTTGCCGTTGCTTTTTACCCCAATCAACCCTTACTTTACGATAGATCAATAACTATCAGTCATTCGTCACATGATTCCGATGTAAAATACCCCATTCTTCCTGCTTCTGGAGCTATAAATGGCCGATCCGCATATTCAAAGTCAACTGGACAGCTGGATAAATTAACAGTCATTCTTTATCGCGGTGCACTTACTGCCTCGGCAGCCATCATGTTGTTAATGGCCTGGGGGGGCAAATTTTACAGTTTCTGCAATGGTTGTTGCCGCTCTTATTGCCGCAAGCACTGTACATATCTACGATAAACGTTTTCGGTGGTTAATAGTCGGCAGCGGGATGTTTGCGTCGATTTGGCTGACACTTGGTATCTGGCCACCTCTTGCTCTGGGTGCTGCTTTATTTACCTTCAGTGCTCTAGCAATCAAAGAGTACTTCTGTTTTCGACTCAGAATATTAACACTAACTCCGCTCGCTCTTGCAGGTTTTTGGTTCTGTTTCGTCTTTGGGCAAGAACAAATCAGTATGGCTTTTGGCATTACTGGTGCAATTCTGTTAGCGATTGCTGCAATCGCAAAATGGCGAATGCCAATTCATTACGATATCGGTGATAAGAGCCGCTACCAAGTCTAACAATCCCCAGGCGCTGCGGCGGCCATAGGCAAACGCAGCGCCAAGCATTTTTTGTGAAAAATCCGCTGAATCAAACAACTTGCCATTGATCACAGCTCACAAACTTTAGTCAGAAACTCCAATCACCATCCGTTAGACTCTGGTGTAACTCTCATTAATGTCGAGTGAAGTTATGGATGGACTGGACAAACTACTCAAGCCGAAATCAATCACTGTAATTGGTGCATCAGACAGCCCCAATCGGGCTGGAAACGTCGTCATAAGAAATCTTCTTTCAAGTAGTTTCCACGGGCCTATAATGCCTGTCACTCCGAAATATGATGCTGTTGCCGGTGTCCTTGCCTACCCTACCATTGCCAGCCTGCCTCGCGTCCCTGATTTAGCGATTGTCTGTACCAATGCACACCGCAATGTCGATATCGTCCGCCAACTAGGTGAAAAAGGCGTAAAGGTTGCTATCGTACTTGCCGCTGGCATGAATAGTGATTTTGACGGTAGCGGAGAAACGGAAGAAGCCCGCATGTATGCCGTTGCAAAGCAGCATGGTATGCGCCTTGTTGGTCCCAACAGTATGGGATTAATTCTGCCCTGGCTCAATCTCAATGCATCATTTTCACCTATAGCAGCCAATCGAGCAACATCGCCTTTATTTCGCAATCAGCAGCCGTCTGCACCACAATCCTTGACTGGGCCAAAGACAAGAGTATCGGTTTTTCCACTTTTCTTTCTCTGGGGGATGCATGCGATATTAACTTCGCCGAACTACTCGACTCACTTTGCCGCGACAGTAAAACCGAGGCCATTCTCTTATATGTAGATTCAATTAAAGATGCGCGGCGTTTTATGTCTGCTGCACGAGCAGCTGCCCGTAACCGACGGATCCTGGTTCTCAAGAGCGGACGTACCCGAGCAGGTGCCGCTGCAGCGCACCTGCATACAGGCGGAGATGTCGGTCTCGACGCTGTCTACGATGCCGCAATTCGCCGTTCAGGTATGTTGCGGGTGCACAATACCCATGAACTGTTCGCGGCAGTCGAAACGCTGGCCCATTCGGTTCCTCTACGCGGTGAGCGGCTCGCTATCATCACCAATGGCGGCGGCCCGGCCATTATGGCTGTCGATGCCCTGTCTGATCGCGGAGGAAAACTCGCAGCACTTAGTGAAGAGACGACTGATAAACTCTCTGAAGTGTTACCGGCCTGTTGGTCTCACTCCAACCCTATCGATATCATTGGCGATGCCGACATTAATCGCTATGAAAAAGCTATTCGAATTTTGTTAGACAGCGATGACTTCGACGCGCTGCTTATTATGCACTCTCCTTCTGCTATCGCCCCCCGGCCATGAAACGGCCAAACGGCTGGCACATGTTCTTCAGTCCCACCCCCGTACCAAGCGCTTCAATATTCTGAGTAACTGGACTGGCGAAAACGAAGCGGCCGTTTCCCGACAAATTTTTACCGAAGCTGGGTTTCCTGCTTATCGAACCCCGGAAAGTGCCGTGTCAGCCTTCATGCATTTGGTCGAATACCGTCGAAACCAGAAACAATTGATGGAGACCCCCCGTTTCTTTCGGTGAAATTCAAGCCAACCCTCGTCATGTACATGACGTTTTGAACCACTTGTTGGCGCAAGGCATCTCTGAACTAGAAACCCATGAAGTCCGTCCGGTACTTGAAAGCTACGGTTTCAACACGCTACCGACCTGGATAGCGACCGATCCTGCTGAGGCCGCACACATTGCCGAACAGATTGGCTATCCGGTTGCAGTAAAACTACGTTCCCCGGATATCCGCCATAAGTCTGAGGTGCACGGTGTAATGCTGCATTTGCGAACTGCGGCAGAGGTAGCCAATGGTGCTCAGGCTATTTTAGATCGTGTCTCGCTGGACTATCCTAGCGCCCAAATTGACGGCCTATTGGTCCAGCGGATGGCAAAACGTTCAGGCGCACAAGAACTTCGCATCTCCGTACACAATGATTCGATCTTTGGTCCGGTGATCATGATGGGGCGAAGACGCTGCCGAATGGGGACATTCATAAAGATGCTGCAGTGGCGATTCCACCACTTAATATGGCCCTAGCGCGTTATATGGTGATTAACGCCATCAAGACAGGCAAGATAAAACAACGTAGCCTGCCAGAGCGAATTGATATACCAGCGCTGTGCAAGCTGCTGGTTAAGATTTCTCAGCTAATCATTGATTGCCCTGAAATTATTAGCTTCGATATTCACCCTCTGCTGGCTTCTGGCGATGAGATGACTGTTATTGATGCCTCGATGACCATTAAGCAGTTTGACGGTGACAAGCAGATACGCCTGGCTATACGTCCTTATCCCAAGGAATATGAAGAGCAAGTCACGCTAAAAGATGGCTCGTCTATCCTGCTTCGCCCAATCCTGCCTGAAGATGAACCAAAGCATAAGTCTTTCATTTCTAAAGTGTCAGTCGATGATTTGTACCGCCGATTTTTCTCCGATGTCGGTGAATTAAACCACGAAGCACTAGCGAACCTGACCCAGATTGATTATGACCGGGAAATGGCCTTTGTCGCGACGCGTCAAATCACTCTGGACAACGGTGAAGAGGAAGAGGTGATTATCGGGGTGACTCGAGCCTTGTCAGACCCAGAAAACGAGGAGGCGGAATTTGCAATTCTAGTTCGTTCTGACTTAAAAGGTGTTGGGCTTGGCCGTATATTGATGAACAAGATCATTAGTTACTGCAAACAGCGTGGGCTCCAGCGGATATCGGGAATGACGATGCCATCCAACCGCGGCATGATCATGCTGGCACAAAAAGTCGGCTTTGAAATCGATATTCAGATGGAAGACGGAATCGTGGAGATGCTATTGCCACTGAAGTAGCCTAGTCAATAATCAGCTTGCCTCTAAGAGAATAATGGCGACGACATTGCGCCATTATTCTTTCTCTTCTCTTTATCTATAACCTACGAAGCATTTATTTAAACTGTTTTTTCCATAAACTCTCAATGTGCTGGATACACCATGTTTTGGCCTTGCCCATCCGGCTTCGGTTCCAGGCCAGTACCATATCTAACTCATAGACAGGATCGTCACCAATCACTGCCAGCTCACCATTCTTAATGGCTTCTTCAGCGTAACAGGACGACATTGTCGCGATACCCATTCCAGCTTTTAGTGCGACAAACTTGTTGTACATTGAGCTCACGGTCAGTAACGGTTGCTCATCAAGAATATTATGGGTAAGAGGAGGCAGACTCCTAGCGGTATCAGCAACGGCAATACCACGGTATTGTTGCCTGACCAAAGGGTCTAGAGGATTTTCATGCTGATGAATAGGATGATCTGGGTGAGCAACCCAAATAGTATCAAGCTTACCTATTGGCTGAATTTTAACTTCCGGGGGAGCAACGCTAGGTGCGGGTGCAATTAACAGATCGGCTCTGTCTTGCGCAAGGGCCTCCCAGCATCCAGCTAGAATTTCTTCCTGAAAGCGGATGCGAGTCTTGCTCTTTTTTGCAAGCCCATCCACCAGCGGCAGCATATGATCTAGCTTAACCAAGCCATCGTACGCTATTGTTATGTCCAGCTCCCAACCATGGGCCAATGCACTGGCATCAGAGATCATTTCATCAGCCGCTGTAAGCAGTAATCGTCCTCTTTCTAACAGCAAGCGACCCGCTTTGGTAAAAGCCGCTTTATGGCCTGAACGGTCAAAAATTACCAGATCCAGATCCTGCTCTAATTTCTGTACCTGATAACTCAAAGAAGAAGGCGCTCGCCCCTAGCTCTTCAGAAGCCGCGGCAAAACTTCCCCGACGCTCTATCGCATCCAGCACTAATAGTGCTTCAAAAGACAATAATTTATTCACTTCTTCTCCCAACGGTGAAGCTGACATCCTTTTTTAAAGTTGTATCACAGTTCCACATTCTATTCCCATGAAAAAAGGGACATTTACCTTGCTATACGCTCGGGGTATACATAATAAGAAGTTCTGCTGTTATTTAACGAAGAAAGCAGATATTCAAATTAATGAATATCCACTCAATTATCAAAGTATATTCCCCGATAATTTTCCTACTTAACTGATAATTTAGTCATAGTAATGAATAACAAGCCTTTGTTAGAGCTCATGCTAGATCTCACTCACAAGTTGCTGGCTAAGATTCACATCTCCGACACCGATTTCAATGTCAATTTGATGGCTTCCTGTTCCAGTGAAGGTCAGCTGATCAGACACGATGACTCGCTCTTTAAGCAGATCCCCCCTTGTTCAAATCCGTGGATTTGAATTTCACCAACACCGACGGCCGCATTCACATGATCATAGTCCGTACTATTCACGCCTACCCAGGCTGAACCGACGCCAATATCTGCTTTTAGCGACTGACTGAAACCATCCACTTCAACATTGCCGACACCGACTTGAATTTGCAGAGCCAGCTCTTTGGGTATACTCACCGTCCATTGCTGGGTAATATCGTCTTCATCAATTTTCAGCTGGAGTACCTGATCAGTGATCTGTTGTGTTAAGACTAAGGCATCAAGATCTGTAGCAACGAAAAACCAACTTGATGAGTTATCCTCAACATCCACTCGATAGGTGACAACATCGCTCTCGACCACCTGAACAGTAAGCATCCCTACCGGAACTTCCAATGCCAGCTTGGTCAACCCCCTGCTCACTAACGTCAACACTACCTGAAAAAGTCCGTGTATCTTTTGCGACTACAATATTGCTTAAAGAGAAAAGCGCGGTAAATACAATAAGTAAGCCAAATCCTTTCTTCATGTCGATTCCTTTAACCTACGATATGATTCTTGTGTAAAGGTAAAGCAGGTAGTGTGCCAAGTATTATATCCAATAACTTCAATAAGTTAGGTTAATCAAACGAATAATCACACCCCCCCTTTAGTGGCTAATTTGACCGCTGCATGGCAAAAATAACCACATATCACTTAAGTTTCATATCATGAGTTCAATCTTTAAACATAAAAGAATAAGCATTTAATTGATCTGCATTAATATTGACAAAAATGTTTTGTTCTAAAGTGACAGCCAAGTGACCGGGAAGGCTAAAATTGATTTTAAATCAAAGATTAAGGATTAATCATTATGGAAAAACCCTCACAATCGCTTTCACAGACCATTTCATATCTCAAACATTGCTCTTCGCAGCTGATGACGAACCAAGCTCTCTCTCCTACCAGTCTCTCGGCACAGCGTGTTCATGAAATTGCTTCCATTGAATATCTCGAACTAGAACACGCCGCCAAACAAGTAACTAGCATTCAAAAAGAGCTCTTCCGTGCCATCCTTGCACTAGAAAATGACGATAAAGCTGTTGTCAAAGAAGCGCTATCAGCGGCTATTCACCAAATAAACCGTGAACTTACTGTACCAGCCTCCAAAGCTAATAATAGTATTGACAAAGTCGCCTGTGATCCTGCACTTGCAGGCTAAATCGACTTATGAACAGCGCACATAAAAAAGCCCTCTGAGCGAGGGCTTTTTTACTAATGTTAAATCAATTTTCAGATAGAAAACCTCGATAATCAGCAGCCTACATCAGCCATTTCCACCAAATAAACACAGCAAGGAAACCAAACAGATAAGTTAACCCTGCCCACGACAGCACTTTCATTGTACGACTCCATTGCAACGCCTTCGGCAAGGCAGTTTTAGCCACCAACCGATAGTTCAGCAACGCAAATACCGGTGTCGTCATAAAAGCCAGCACCATGGCAAAATTAAGCAGCGGCATCAATGCAGAGCTAAAGAATGCAATAATACCCATCGCAGCAGCACTCACAACCACCATCCAAATATTATGGTAACTACGCTGGTCTAGTGGCTTGTTCTGAAGCAATAACTGGGATTCTGCCAAGCACGGGAATAACCATCTATAACAGTAATGGTGCTACCGAAAATACAGAAGAAGGCGATAGCCGCAATTAGATAGCGAGCCCACTCGCCAATCGTCGAAGCATACAACCCAACTAACTGATGTGAAAACCCAATGCCTGAGCTTTTTAATTCAGTGCCAGTGCCATGTAAGACCAACGCCCCCTAGTGCCAAAAAGATAATTGCCAGAACAGCCGTACCGATATAGCCAACATTAAAATCAAACAGTGCCGATTGTGCCGTCACCTTTTGCTCTTTCTGCTGACTCTTGAGCCAAAGTGATGTCAAACAAGAGATCTCTATCGGGGGGGCGGGCATCCAACCCATCATAATCACAATAAAGCCAATAGAAGCGATAGACCATGCTGAAGGTGCCTCGAAGCCAGCCTGCGCCGCACTTTCGTTACCGGTCGCAATAATCACTGCAGACAAAGTAGCAATAACCAATACCGCCATAATGACTTTCGATAACCCATCAAGCGCCTTGTAATGGCCTGCAAACAAGATCACCAGACAGGCAATCGCAACAACGGCAGATAATATCGGCAGAGATAGCGTTACCGGCAAGAAATAACCAAGCAAACTCGCACTAAATAGCAGCAGCGCCGCGGTATTAACAATACCGGAGATCAAGCTTAGTCCAGTGAAGATCCAAAGATAACTCCGTCCCATAGTGTCGTAGCCTTGGATCAAGCTGTTTCCGGTTCCCATCGTATATTGGACGCCGGCTCGGAAAAACGGATATTTGAGTAGATTAACTAATAGGATCAGCGCAGCCAGCTGCCAGCCGTAAATGGCTCCTGCTTTCGTTGAAGCAACAAGGTGTGAACCACCTACCGCCGCTGTCGCCATCATGATCCCAGGGCCTAAAGATTGAATAAGTTGTTTAATGCTACTACCATTTCCGGCAGAAGTTTGAATTGATGCTGTGTCCGACATAATCACATCCTGATGATTTTATAGTTCTAATACTGTGTGTTGCCCTCCAATTTCTCGCAGTTTTAACGTCAATGATCAAGCCTGCCTCTACGTACTATCAGCAACTATCACTACTAGTCATGCTAATAACAGTGGATCATATCTATCGGCAATTGTAATACTTATTGGTTGTCGGGCGTTTACAGTAAAAAAAACAATAAAAAAAATGTGTAATTTTAAACAATACGTTAGGTGATTATTTATCCACGCTTTTTTGTTTTCCGGCTTATGCTTAATAGGAAAGTTCAATATACCCAAGCTGATTTTCGAACTAAGGCAGTTTTGATGATTCATGAATGAAACAGAGAATACACAGCCCACGATAGCCATACCCCCCCAAAAACAAATAAGAAGCCGAAGGAAACGACTTTTTCTTTATGGCCTATTCGCGATGCTCTGTGCTCTCATTATTCCGGCGATTATTATTCCGCCATGGTTAGCTTCCAAAGGAATTGAGATTAATGCGATCTCCGGCATAGGTTTCAACCAAGGCCTTGTGATCAATGAAGTGTCTGTCACAATCAATAAAAACGCACTAACTTTTCGAAAGCTTTCCTTGGAACATTTTATAGACAAGGATAGCGCCATCTCCAATTCATCATGGCGACTGTTTTCCCAACACACCGAAGTCCGACTCTCTCCAGATATCTTGAACGTCCTAAAACAGCAAGACTTCAGGCTAGGCAATCTGATACTAACTGACACGGCTTTCAATTTCACAGATCTTTCAGAACCTTATGTATTTAGTGCTCATGCCAGCACTGTTGAAACATCTCTGTTTGATGAACATGACATTGCAGTCACACAGCAAATTAAGAATATCGACCTTGTTTTGACAACACAGCCTGCCGTGGTCATTAGCGGCTTTATCAAATACGGCGCCCTCAACCTACTTATCCCGGGAGACAAAGCGGCTAACCGTTATCCTTTTGACTTTGAAAACGCAAACTTCTCTATCAGCTGGCAGGATGATAGAACACCTCTTTCTATTCATATCGCTACGCTTACCCCCCAAATGGACCACCATCACACAGAGTTACATCCAGTCAGGACAAAACATTGCACTGGGGCTTGATCTCAAACAAGCTGAAAACAGTATTAAGCTAACAGCGGATAAACTCTGGCTTGATCAACCCAGTCAGCTACCGAAATTTATTGAAAAGCCGAACAATACAAACCAGGGCCTCCATCTAGGGAGAGCCATTGCCAAGCTCTCCTGCTTCCTTTACGCAAACTCAAAATTAATGACTTCAACTACGGCGAGCTGATCATTCACTCGCTTTTGGTACTTGAAACACCCCAGAAGCGAAGTAACAAGCCCGATAAAAAAGCCCGGCTGAAACTGATCGGAAAAGCACTTGGCCCCAATCCCTATGATATTGATGTATTAGTTGAGCACATCAATGATCAAGATGCCCACTTTTCAGGAACAATCGCGGGGGGGCCGAAAGGTAACAACCTGCAATGCCTGGCCAAACTCCACTTTTCCAGCCCATTACCAACGTCGCTTAACTGCAGTGCTAATTTCCGCCAGACTAAAGAACTAACTGACCGGCTAAAACTCTTTGATATACCAAGTGTAACGCTCAGCGAGCCGTTGGTTGTTAACGCGACTCAGATAGCCGTTAACCAAAATGCTATCAATCAAAAGGCAGTAAACCAAAAGGCAACGACTCCAAATACAGTCAACCCAGACAAAAATACAGCGCGTCTGGTGCCTGCTCAGGGAGACGTAGCAGCAAGGCTTAGCAACATCACCGAGGCTCGCTATCGAATTCAAGTAACATTGCCGCCTCATGTCAAAGTGGCTTTAAATCGGTTTGCATTTCAGCACCCAATGCTTTCAGGCACTCCTGACAATAAAACTGCCATCTCAACACTATCTTTCAAAACGGATGGAACTCTAACCTTTGAAGCCCTATACCAAGATGACAAGTTGGTACTTGAGCTCAGCGAGCCCCCACTGAAAAAATAGCCATAAAAAGCCCCCCCCAGCACGATAGCTTTTTTTCCTTATTATTTAAGAAGCTACAGTGTGCTATCAACTTAGGTCAACGCCACCCGCCAAGCTCGTTACAATGTAACAGCAAGATGCTTTTTCAGTCCCGAATTGATCGGCTTTTTCCCTCTGCCGATACTGAGCTGAATAAGATTGCTGCCACCAGTGATATTGACCTTAAATGGTCCCCCGAAGAATTGACCATGCAAATTCAAAATACCCAGCTTAACATCGCTCAAGCGGCACTGCCTGTAGCAGAGAAGTTTAATCTCTCTCTTATTCAATCACAGGCCACAGATTTATTGCTGCAAGTAGGAAGTATTGAGCTGTCACAAGTATCAGGTCATGATTCATCACCACAACTGGCATTACAGCTTGCACCTGATGCTGAAATTCTCCTTAGCAGTGATTTTTATGGTGAGAACGTGATTTCAGAAGAGCCAATTTCCGGACAGGTTTCCGAGCAGTCCCGAAAACGGTTTCTGCGTAACAAGAAACAACTTCCTGTGCAGAAATACGATGCCAAGCTAACACTAGCTTTAAAAGGCACAACGCTTATTCAATCAAGTGGGCAGTTGGAAATAAATACCCAATACCAGACAAGCCTCAACCTAAAACAGAACAATCAGCGATTGCCTTCTTTTAGCAGCCAAGGAAATGTTGCACTAAAGCCTGAAACATTCAACATATCTGGAAACTTAAACAACGCAGCAAAAGCACGACTAATGCAGTTTTCGGTGAATTCTGATTTGGAGCGAGAGCAAACCCAAATAAAGTTACACCGTAATGATATTTACTTTAATCCAAAACGTAGTTTAAAAAAACACTATTTGCCCAACCTGCCTATCAAGTACGATCTTAACAGCGGAAAGGTTAGTTTTGATGCTGATCTGCTGCTTAACAAAGGAAAGCTGACTGGTGATTTTGCTGTCTTTACCAACAGCTTAGGCGGATATATACACGGCTTTCATTTTGCCGATCTCAATACCTCTTTTACAGCAGCTATCACCCCTGAAGGGATCCGTTCAAAATATCCAATCAGTCTACATGCTGGCCTGCTGCATGCCGGAGTGTTGCTCGAAAACATTTTTGCTCTGGTTGAATTCGATACCGAAAATAATCGCTATGATCTTCACCGCGCCAGCGCTTATCTATTAGGTGGCTCTATCAGTACCCATGGGGTAACCAGCTCATCGCTGACCAACATTCCCCATATCCCTATCCTTGTCCATCGCCTGGATCTGGAAAAGCTTATGCAAGCCATTGAGCCTAATGATGTTGAACTTACAGGCACGCTAGATGGCAGCTTCCCCATGTCGGTTCAAGACGGCCTGCCCGCCATTCAGGGCGGTAAACTTCACTCCCGCTACCCGGGGAGGCGTGCTCCGGTACAGGGAGGGATCAACCATCGACAGAAATGTCGAAGCTGCCGGTGAAAATAGCCTGTTAGTGATTAGCAAGATTCTCAAAAATTATAAATACGACTCGCTGGCCGTTGATATAGACTATTCTAAAGAAGGACAATTAAACGCTAGTTCGCGGTTTAAAGGCTACAATCCTGATTTTCAAAATGGACGGCCGGTATATATAAACCTGAACATTGAAGACGATATTCCAGCACTAATAAAGACGTTGAATGCGATAAATTCATCAAAGCTGGAAGGTCAATTTTTAAAGCAGCTTGGTTTAGATGAGTAGCATTATTGCGCTTTTGTTTAACATGACAGCTAAGAATGGTCGTAGCTCATGGATATTCAGCTAAAACTTTTCAGCATACTCACAATCCTTGCACTCGTTGCAATGTTTGGGATGATCGGTATTTCCGGCTGCACACCCACCGTGCAGGTCACAGCATCTGACAAACCCATAGAAGTAAATCTCAACGTAAAGATTGAACATGAGATCCGAATAAAAGTTGATAAGGAAATTGATGACTTGTTCAGCGATGACGATGTATTCTGATACGGCAGGGAGATTGCCATGAAGAATGTTCTAATCCTTTTTTTTGCTGTTTTCATATCAGCCAATGCCTATGCCCTTGACCTACAGCAGGCCAAAGATCAGGGCTTGGTTGGTGAAGCAAACTCGGGCTATGTTGCCGTTGTTACCTCAACAGCGTCGAATGAAGTCCGCCAGCTCGTGTCTTCCGTTAACAATCGTCGTAAAGAACGCTACAAAAAGATTGCCGTTTCTCATGGACTAACCAGCTCGGAAGTTGGTCGCTTGGCTTACCAGAAAGCAGTCGATAAAACCAAATCCGGTAATTACTATCAAAATGCGGCCGGAAGATGGCTCAAAAAATAGTACAGGTAGTCGTTTTACACTCGTTATGTTCAGTTTTTCTTAACCCTAGCTTCAATATATTTAAATCTAACTAACTTACTTTTCGCGTATACTCGCAGCATTCTAACCTTTGACTCTCTTGACTACTCACTAATGATGTCGCTTTCTAACTCCATCAAAAACGCCCAGACGTCTGATTACTTTTTCTTTGCTGTCGCTCTGATTTGTCTTCTTCCTTTTATTAGCTCACCCGTCGCGCTGATCTTGGGCTTCACTCTTGCCAGCCTTGGCTTGGTACCGACTCACTTCAATTTGGCATCTCTGACCAAAAAGCTGCTGTCATACTCCATCATCGGGCTGGGTTTCGGCATCCATCTCGATCAGGCTATCGAAGCAAGCAAACAAGGGCTGGGCCTTATCGTCGCTTCCATTTTCTTTACGCTGATCATTGGTAACCTACTGACCAAGCTACTGAACATTGAGCAGAAAACCGGACACCTGATTGCATCAGGTACTGCCATTTGCGGTGGGAGTGCTATCGCAGCCGTCGCGCCAGCCATCAATGCCAGAGACGATCAGACTTCCCTTGCACTGGCAACAGTGTTCGTTCTGAATTCGGTTGCGTTGTTTGTTTTTCCTGCTCTTGGCCATCTGCTCGATATGAGCCAGCACGCCTTCGGTACCTGGGCCGCAATCGCCATTCATGATACCTCTTCTGTTGTGGGGGGGGCCGCCGGAGCCTATGGCGATGAGGCACTGAAAACGGCCACAACGTTAAAGCTGGCCCGCGCGCTATGGATCATTCCTATTGCTTTTGTCAGTGCGCTGATGTTTAAAGGCGATAGCAAAAAGGTTGGAGTTCCCTACTTCATCGTTTTTTACTGTGTCGCTATTTTGTTCGCGCATTTCGTACCAGATCTACAATCGGTCTACGATCAGGTATTTTCGATTTCCAAGCGAGTTCTGGTTGTCTGTCTGTTCTTGATTGGTTCGGGGGGGATCACGGTCCAGAAACTTCGCGCTTCCGGGTTCCAGCCCCCCCTGTTGCTGGGGGGGATCTTACTCTGGTTGAGTATTGGTATGGGGTTCGTTGGCATATATTCAGCTGGTCTAAATCACAAGTAGTGGCTCGTTAACGAGTACCACCGCTACTACTACAATTAAAGAAGAGCGAGTGTTTGGCACTCGCTCTTCTTTACACAGCTTATCGCACAATTTATGGCGCAATATCAATTCGATCTTTGTTTCTAGATTCATTATCTGGCGCCCCCCCAGTCGAAAATTTTTCCTCTCCAGGGCTGGCCTTCCTTTTAATTGCTTTTCTTGCAACAACGAAAAGCAGGAGCAAAAACGCCGCCAAGTCCATCAAGCACTCACCAACCCGATGTCATCACCGACAACCCCCCCACTAGCGCCAAGACTAACCCTATCCATTTGACCATCCGCTTATCTTTCCCACTCAGGAGCTACTATCTTGCTACATTATCGGAAAGATTCGGAGGGAAAGAAAAATACCCTTTATCTCTATGAAATTCAAAACGGTTATAAACAAACAATAATTCGACCATTTAAATTATAAGAGTGTTATTCGTAATATCTTTATTTAGCATTTAGCTATTTGCAGTTCATTCAATCGGGTGGTCCAACGATTAGACCGGAAAGCCTGCCGCATATGCCAATTAGTGGAACCTATCACCGAGGCAGGTTTGATGCCATTCTTGAATCGGGCATTCACTTTATCCGTGAGTGCCATCAGATCTCGTCGCTTCATTTCTTCCAACGCACTGGTATCAAACATATCAAGCTGGAAGTTATCATTTTGAGCATCAGTCAGCTCATCGAGGATCACTCCTATTTTCTGGTATTCAAACCCTGGCTTGTACACGCAATCTAGCTGTTCCAGCGCAGACGCTAAAAACTTATAAGAATCCTGGCTTGGACATACTAGCCTTCGGACACAGCTCTTATTATGCTGAGGGAGGTTTTTATAGCGATTCGTCCGCAAGAAAATACTGACAACACCGGCTTGACTGCCTTGCTTTCGTAGCTTCTCTCCTGCTCGCTGACAGTGGAAAGCCAAGGCGGCTTTCAGTTCATCGAGATTATTAATCCCGACACCAAAGCTTCGGCTGGACAATATTTGCTTTCTCTTTTCATCGATATCGCCCGGTGAAATACAGGCTGTTCCCTGCAATTCCAATACCGTACGAGCCAGCCCAACGTTCCATAACCTGCGCATATCTACCGAGCTCTTCTCTGCCAGCTGCAAAGCATTATCAATCCCCCCCGTCGTGCGTAACCGTGTGGCTGTTTTGGCGCCAATTCCCCAGATAGACTGAATGTCGGTTCGCTCTAGCAACCAACGGCGCTTATGGTCAGTATCTATCTCAATCACGCCATCGACACGACTTTCATACTGTTTGGCAGCCTCGTTCCCCCCCAACTTGGCCAATGTTGGCGTTGCTCCGATACCGACTCGAACTGGTAAGCCAATATTTCGCTCAATCGCGTCACGCAGCTGTTGGCCGTAGCCAGTTAACCCATGATGCTGAAGCCCGTCCAGACGGACAAAGGCCTCATCAATTGAATACTGCTCGACATGGGGAGAGAACAGATAGAGTTCCTCGATAAAGCGTCGGCTCATATCTGCATACAAGGTATAGTTCGAGCTTCTGACTTCCACACCCAGCTTTCGAGCCTCTCGCTCAATCTTGAACCAAGGTGCCCCCCTCGCTTGATACCCCAGTGCCTTCGCCTGCTCTGACAAGGCGACACAGCATCCGTCATTATTCGATAGCACGACAACAGGTTTATTGGCGAGCGAAGGATCAAACAGTTGCTCACAGCTGCAATAGAAACTTTTTGCGTCGACCAGTGCCCATATCTGATTCTGGTAGACTTCAAAATCTTTAGCCATCGCTTTTAATCCAGCAAATTATGAATATTGCGGGTAACGACACCAAAGATCTCCGAATCTTCTGGCATTGGAAATGGCTTGTAACTGGCATTTTCCGCTTCAACCACCACGCATTGTCATGGCGTACTACACGCTTACAGGTAAATTCGTCATAAATACGTGCAATAACAATCCGCCCGGGAACCACTGCCTCGGCCCGATCGACAACGAGTAAGTCACCGTCATAAATACCGGCACCAATCATTGAATCTCCAGAAGCTCGGAGTAAAAATGTCGCGTTCGGGTTACGGATCAAGTAATCATCCAGATCCAGATCTTCCTGATGTCCGTCTGCCGGAGATGGAAATCCGCATTTTACCGACTCTAAAAAAACAGGTAAGACCGCCATATTTCATTCGCCAAGGATACTGTATTTATATACAGTCTAATCGAGACTGGATAGAATAGTCACTATTACGGTGTGTATTTTATGTATGGATGCACAGTATTTAGGCAAGTGCCGGGAATTGATGAAGTTTCATACTCTATATGACGCAAAAAGCAGCGAACAGACTTCAGCGTTTAGTTTTATGCATCAATTATTTACCTTCTTGATAAACTTGCCGCCTAGAAAATATATCTGATGAATATGAAAGCTATAGGAGACATTGGATGCATAAGATTTTTGCGTTAGTGGCGCTACTCTTTATTGCAGGCTGCTCAACGACACAGACGACCCACACAGAAAGCCAGTGTATCGGAGCAATGACGACACAAGAGGCTTATGGGCACCTGGATCCTAATCGTTTTACCATTCAGGTACTGGTCCCTCAGTGAAGAACGTGATATTCGAAACTATATTCGAGAAATCAAAGGACAGGATCCAATTTGGGTTAACTGGAAACACAGCCTGGGTAACCGCTGGTATGCCGTTATATACGGTGACTTTGCCACTAAGAAGGAGGCTAAACGAATTATAGACAGCCTGCCTCCTCAGATTCGCCAGCAAGGACCTTTCGTCCGCAGCTTTGCTGAGGTATTGAACGACAAGCAAACGGATGTATTTCGGATGCGCTAAACAAAAATAGTGATCCCTGTTTCTGGCGCCAATATACTCCACACAAAAGAAAACTGGAAATTATTCGGGACTATTAAGTCAAGCTGTGGCTACTCATGTAAATGAGTAGCCATTTTTATTATTGAAACCCCCCCATGGCATGAGGCTTTCAGAAAACCATTTATTGATTTAACCCTAAGAGCGGCCAATGATTAACAATCACTTAACTGTAATCCTCTTTGTTTTCTAACTCTAGGGCCAAATAGGATAAAAAGTGCCCCCCCTTGTTAGTTGTTTCATGACAGGAACTGCTCAGAGGTTGCAGAACGACACAGAACAGACGTCACAACTTGGTAATATCGCGTACCGTATAAACTCACGATTTATTAGTACGACCACATAAGTTAAAAAATAAACTAGTGAAGGTGACCATACTAGAAAGAGAGATTGACTCAATACAACCTTTGTATACAACGTCTCAAAGGCGGATCAGAAAACTGCGTAGCTATCAGAAATAAGAAAATTAATGCCTATCAATCCAGTTGATGAGCATTTGTTTGAATTCTTCATGACAATCCTGATAGCAGAAATGTCCACAATCCTTGAATATTCGAAGCTCGCTATTTGGCATGCGCCTTACAATACGCTCGCCATTATCGGGATACAGAATGGCGTCATTGTCACCCCCCCAAAATACTAGTGTGGGTAGCTCTATTTTATCGAGCAGTGGATCAACTGTTGCCAAACTTTCTGGATACCCCTTAAACCACTCTAGTATGGGGGGGCCGATACGTCCAATGTAAGACTTCTTGTAGTCTGACATCTCTTTGGTGTTAGGACGATAGTTAACGTAACAAATACGAGCAGCTGCCTCTGTCAGCGCTCCAGCCCCCCCGCAATACGAAATATTAATCGCCAAAAGGCAGAATCAACCATCTTTCGGATTATGCTAGCATTTGAAGAGGGAGCGATGGCAGGTCCATCCCCCCCAATGATTATGCTTTTGACTGTATTATTATACGTACCTACATAATAAAGAATGGAAGGCATACCAACATCGGGACCGAGCAAATGTGCATCGGTAATCTGAAAGTGTTCAATAAACTTATTTAGAAATTCTCCCTGAGATTTAAACGTCATAAAACTTAATCCGCCATCACTTCGACCAAACCCAGGCAGATCATAAGCATAAAGGCTGTAATGACTTGCCAAATCGGCCCAAATGGGGGGCATAGGCCATAATGCTTTGAGGGAATGGGCAAAGCATCACCAAAGTAGGTTTTCCTTCCGCATGAGAATGCGCGTAGCGAATATGTACACCATCAATATTCACATTCTTAAATGGCATAGGAGCAGGTTGATCAAAGGTGGGAAAATCGGGGGGGTAGTTATTTCGCTTTCGAGTTCTCTTTAGAAGGGGGGGCATTTCCGATGTGACTAACGATAATACTGAAGCATTAAGTCTATCGAAGAAATTAACCCCGCAATAATGGCTCTTTTTCATTCATATTATCTCCTTGTTCTATATGCAGAATTAGCGTTAATTTTAGATACTCTAAACTTGAAAGGTAACCAGCCTAGGGATTGCATTTCATTTTAAAGCGACTCAACTTGATTCTAACAACCATCTATATATGATAAAGATCATATTAAATTTGGAAGAAAATTAAGATGCCCTACACAAAAGAGCATAAAAAAAGAACTAAGCAACGTATCTTGCAAAGTGCGCTAGAGCTATTCTCTACTAAAGGATTTACGGCAGTTACTGTTAATGAGGTTATGCAACACAGCTCTCTTACTAGAGGCGCTTTTTATGCCCATTTTAATAGCAAATCTGAACTATATAAGGAGTCTCTGAATTTTTTTGTAGCTAATAATGAACTGATAAAACATGAACCAGAGGAAGTATCCTCAAAAGACTTACTATCTAAATTTCTTGATGAATATCTTAGTGTTAAACACGTGAACGGAGAAAAGCCTTGTCCACTTGCTTTTATGGTATCTGACATGCCCCAAACAAGACAAAATAATAAGGGAAGCATATGTCGACATTTACAAAGAGGTAAATAAAGTTATTCTCGATTATTCCGGTTCAAATGCTCCCAGCGAAAAAGACGTCCTTTCATTAAGCTCAATGATTATAGGGGGCCGTTGCTATATCACGAACAATTGATGATCCAATCTTAGTTAAAAAAATCTTATCTTCTACTCGACAGCAAGCTCGATTGATACTCGGTGGAATATAACCCCAACAAAAATAGCCGAAGGTCCAATTGCAGGCGTTTGCCAACTGCGTGAAATTCGCTATCAAGGGCCGTAACCGGAGACGCTAGATGTAATGTGCAATTACCTTTTTCGAGCCAAGCCGGAAATAATTCCGGCTTTTTCTCTGTTGCCCATAACTGCTTATGGCGAAATTACGTCAGCAAAGCCGATTGCCCGGATGCAACAGCTTCGCCGTTTTCTTTCTCGACAAAGCCCTGTGCCCCCCTCTTCGTTTCTGACCAAATGTTCAAAATGAGCTAAATGTCTAAACAACAACATCACCAGCATAATCCCGGTTGCAGCCAATCCAACACCCCAAACCGGCCCAGACACCTTCCAGTCCCATTTGCTTCATCAACAACCAGGCTGCAGGCAAACCAATCAACCAATAACCAATCACTGTCGAAATCGTCGGACCAATAACCACTTTCATTCCGCGTAAAATACTGATCGCAGCTAACTGCCAGGCATCTACCACAAAACACAGCGCAACCATGATCATGACACTCGGCAGTGCCAATACCAGCTCTGTTGCCAGCTCATCACCTTCTACGCTGAATACCTGGGTCAGAAACTCCGGCCACACACTCACCAACACTCCAATAACGGCGCTGGTCGCCGTAACCATGAACAGGCCTTGTATAGCATAACGGCGAACCAGCACCGGCTCCTTGCTACCAACATGCTGGCTAACCAAAATAGAAGCCGCCTGAGAAAAACCAAAGGCAATGTTCCATGACAGATTAAGACATTGAAGCGCAATCTGATGGATGGCCAACGAAACCGCCCCCCCCAACGTACCGGCAAGCAAAGCGGCACCAGAAAACAAAGCATGCTCCAGCAATGTCGCTATCATGATTGGCACACCGATTCCCAGCAATGGCACCATGGTACCAAGACGGTATTCATGCAGTTTGTGCAACGGATTATATTGCCTGTACTTTGAATGGCTAAATACCCAGTAGCCGTACCCCCCCAGCATGATAATAAATGCGGCCAATGAAGTGCCGTAGCCCCCAAACCTGCCAGCCCCCATTTCCCAATGGAAAGCAAACAAATAGCTTAGCGGTACATTAAGTACAACGGTTGCCGCAGACATAATCATGACCGAGCGAGTGTCGCCAAAGGCGCTGACCAAGCTACGCAATACCAACAAAATCAACGTAGGCAACATTGCCCATTTCAGCGCATCAAGATAATCCATGCTAGCACAACCGCCTGAGGATCCTGTTGCGCCGCCACCAGAAGATCATGCATCATAAAGAAAACAGGCTGAAGGGCTACGGTCAGGATCAAGGCCAGCAACACACCGCCTTTAAGAGAAGAACTCACTTCCGCATCACCGGCTTTCGGTTGCTTAACTCGCTTGCCGTATGCAATCGCAATCAAGTTGGCGACACAGCCCACCGTGCTACCGGCAATAATAAACACAATCGAATAAACAGTGGCACCCAGACCGCCACCTGCTATCGCCATAATACTGAGCTGTGCCATCATCCAAACGTCGGTAAAAACCAATAATTGAGCAACAAGCTGCGAAATGATGAGCGGTACAGCCAGCCCAACCAGTTTTTTCATAAATTCCCCCCTTCTTTGATACCCAAGCTGCAGCTTGGGTATATTGTGGTAATTTATGAATATTACTGTTGAATTTCAAGCGACTTTTATGGCACTTTAGCATTCATAAAACTCATGCAAAGACTTGCTGACTGATGAAGAAAAGACATACCCTGCTTCCCCCCCTTCTTTAAATGGACTAAGGGTGTTTGAAGCAGCAGCCCCGACACCTTAGTTTCACACTCGCCGCCTCTGAGTTAAATGTGACTCAGAGTGCTGTCAGCCGTCAAATACGGCAATTAGAAGAACACTTTGGTTTTTCACTATTTATTCGTCGCCATCGTGCACTCTCTCTGACAGACGAAGGAAAGGAAATTGCGCTGCTGCTTACCCGGCAATACAGTGAGCTGAACAGTTCAATTCGGCAACTTAAAGGAAAAGAAAACGAGCCCCTTCGAGTCAAGGTGGCAATGAGTTTTGCGGTACGCTGGTTGATCCCACGTTTACATTCCTTTAAGGAACACTACCCAACACTGGATATTGTTCTGTCATCAACCATGGGGACATACCAGCGAAGAGCTCAGGCTGGATGACGATGACTATGATGTGGCGATTTACGGCATGCAGAAAGAGTCGAAAAACCCGTATCAGAAGAACTTTCTCAGAAAGGAATACTTGGCACCGGTCTATTCAGAATTGCTGACCAAAACCGACCAACCGGTAGATATTGACACACTGCTGACCTATCAACGCCTTCATCCGACAGCAGACCGGACGGACTGGCGCGTATGGCTGAAACGAAATCAAAAGTCCCACCTGATGAACAACTCCGGCTTGACCTTCGATACACTGGACATGGCGTTGACGTCATGCTTTGCCGGACAGGGTGTGACGATCACCGACCTTATGCTGGTGGTCCATGAGCTTAAACAGGGCTACCTACAGCTACCTCAGTCGGCAACTATCATTGATGGTCCGTGGCAATACTATTACCACAGCCAAATAAAAAGTGACGCGGTCACTCACTTTATTACCTGGCTGACAAACCAGCAGGCTGCAGAGCAAACTCAACTATTTGAAATGGCGCAAAGCCATGGTTGGCAGATTATCGAAAGTAATTAGTCATAAAGTACGCCCCTAGATCATGCTCGTAAACAACGGTTACAGTGAGTCGATAAGCTCGGGCAGTAATTCAAACAAATCGCCGACTAAGCCATAGTCGGCGATTTGAAAAATCGGCGCATCCGGATCGCTGTTGATCGCCACGATTACTTTCGAGTCTTTCATTCCGGCAAGGTGTTGTATGGCACCGGAAATACCCCACTGCGATATATAAATCGGGGGCAACAATTTTTCCCGTCTGGCCGACTTGCAAGTCATTAGACACAAAACCGGCATCTACCGCTGCACGTGATGCCCCCCGATAGCACCTCCCAGCTTGTCAGCCAGTTTTTCAACCAGAGTAAAACTTTCACTGTTTCCAAGACCCCCCGCCCGCCCGATACCACGACCCGTGCTGCTGCCAGCTCCGGGCGCTCACTTTCTACGGCCTGCTTGCTAACAAACCGGGTCATATTATTAGCAATCACGATGTCCAGCTCAGACACTGGAGCGGCTTGATCCTGTTGCTCCGGTGCAAGATCAAACGCAGCACTACGAATGGTGATCACCTTGATAGGATCATTCGATTTTACCTCGGCCAACGCATTACCGGCATATATCGGGCGAATCACCGTATCTTCATTTTTGATCTGAATAACATCGGATAGCTGCCCGACATCAAGCAAGGCTGCCACACGAGGCATCAGATTTTTACCGAAGGTTGTTGCCGGAGCTAAAATATGGGTATATTGCAGAGCGACTTCAGCAATCAAGGCAGACAAGTTCTCAGCAAGTTGATGCTCATAGGCAGCATTATCCGCCAGCAATACTTCAGCAACGCCTATGACCTTGCCTACCTCATCGGCAACGGCACGGCACCGGGCGCCGGCAACCAGTACCGACACCGAAGGTGATAGCGCCATAGCTGCATTAACCACTTTCAGGGTATCTGGCGAGAGAGAGATGTTGTTATGTTCTGCAATGATTAACGTAGCCATTAGATCACCTTCGCTTCGTTTTTCAGCTTGTCCACCAGCTCCGATACCGAAGCAACTCGTACTCCGCCCTGTCTCTCTGGCGGCGGTGTAACTTCCAGTACTTCCTGATGCCGGACAATATCAACACCGAGCTCTGCGACAGTCAGTTGCTCCATTGGCTTTTTCTTAGCTTTCATAATATTTGGCAATGAAGCATACCGAGGTTCATTCAAGCGCAAATCGGTACTGATAATTGCAGGTAAGGTCAAACTTAGGGTCTCTAAACCGCCATCTATTTCACGGACAACCGTGACAGCGTCACCTTTGATTGTTACTTCGGAAGCAAAGGTTACTTCGGAAGCAAAGGTTACTTCGGAAGCAAATGTTCCTTGCGGACGCTGCGTAAGTGCAGACAACATCTGGGCAACCTGATTGTTGTCCGAGTCGATGGATTGTTTGCCCATTAAAACCAGTTCCGGTTGCTCTCTCTCCATCACCGATTGAAGCAACTTGGCAACAGTTAACGGTTCAAGCCCTGTTTCTGCTTCAATGTGAATAGCACGATCAGCTCCCCAGTGCCAGTGCCGTTCTGAGTTGTTCCTGGCAGCTTATCTCACCGGCTGAAACCACAACAACTTCATCAGCTGTTCCGGCTTCTTTAAGCCTGACAGCCTCTTCCACGGCAATCTCGCAAAAAGGGTTCATAGACATCTTGACGTTATTGGTTTCAACGCCGGAGCCATCGTTTTTCACCCTGACTTTTACGTAAGGATCAATCACTCGCTTTATTGCTACCAGTACCTTCACAATGCTTTCCTTTTCAAATAGTCAGCCAAAATTATGTACTTGGCCAAGTACACTTTGAGCCTAGTTGAATTTACGTTTACGTCAACTGGACTATATTTACCTGTAATGAATGCGATTGAGCTGGCAGTTTCAGGAAGGTACGCATGGAAAGAGAATGCATGGAGTTCGATGTTGTCATCGTTGGTGCTGGCCCTGCAGGCCTATCTGCCGCCTGTCGGATTACGCAGTTGGCGCAGGAGAAAGATCTGCCTTTGTCTGTCTGTGTGGTCGAGAAAGGTGCCGAAGTCGGTGCGCATATATTGTCTGGCGCCATCTTCGAGCACAAAGCCCCTTGATGAACTTTTTCCTGACTGGGGAGCGGCTCAATGCACCGCTTCATACCGCGGTATCTGAAGATCATTTCTGCCTGTTAACAAACCCAAACAACTATTTGAATGTACCCGATAATCTCACTCCCAAGCCGATGCTGAATGACGGCAACTTCGTCATTAGCCTAGCCAACTTCTGTCGCTGGCTAGCGCAACAGGCCGAAAGTGCCGGTGTGGAGATTTTCCCGGGGGGGTTCGCTGCGGCCGACATTCTCTACGACAAACAAGGAGCCGTTGCCGGTATCACAACTTCTGATATGGGGGGCTGGATAAAAACGGAGAACAGAAAAGCACTTTTGAACCTGGCATTGAGCTCAAAGCCAAATATACAATTTTTGCCGAAGGTGCCCGCGGCCATTTAGGCAAACAGCTTATCGCCAACTTCCAACTGGACTATAACAAACAGCCCCAGCACTATGCATTAGGGATCAAAGAACTCTGGGGAGGTGCCGCCGGAGCTTCACCAACCGGGATTGGTTATCCATGGTGTTGGCTGGCCATTGAATGAGTCAGATACCACCGGAGGCAGCTTCCTATATCACCTTGAAGACAATCAAGTCGCTATTGGATTGATTGTTGACCTGAACTATCACAACCCTTATCTCAGCCCGTTTGATGAATTTCAGCGAATGAAGCATCACCCGCTATTCAGCCGCTATTTAACAGGCGGAAATCGAATCGCTTATGGTGCTCGGGCAATCACCAAAGGAGGACTGTCTTCTCTGCCTAGACAGCAATTTCCCGGCGGGGTGTTAGTCGGGTGTGATGCCGGTACGCTGAACTTTGCCAAAATCAAAGGCAGCCATACCGCAATGAAGTCTGGAATGCTGGCAGCTGAAGCTGTCTTTAACGAAATAAGCCAAGGCTTTCATCAAACCATACCGGGCTATGAACGCTTGTTTGGCGAATCATGGCTCTATAAAGAGTTGTATGAATCTCGTAACTTTGGCGCGCAAATCCATAAGTTTGGTACTCTGATCGGCGGTGCTCTGGCCACAGTTGAACATAACTGGTTAAAACATCGAGTTTCCTGGACAGTCGCCGATCAGAAAGCTGATCACGAATGCCTACGGCCGATAGATCAATACATTCCAATCAGCTACCCAAAACCAGACGGTATACTCAGTTTTGATAAGCTGTCTTCGGTCTATTTGTCGGCGACACAACATGAAGAAAACCAGCCATGCCATCTCAAGCTCAGGGATCCGATGCTCCCCCCCAATCACCACTCACCTATCGCTATATAACGAGCCAAGTCAGCGCTATTGCCTGCGGGAGTTTATGAGATTGTCACCAATGGCGATACGCCCAAATTCCAAATCAATACCGCCAACTGTGTTCACTGCAAAACCTGCGACATTAAAGATCCATCGCAAAATATCACCTGGGTGACGCCGGAAGGTGGCGGCGGGCCGAATTACCCCGAACATGTAAAGCCTAGCTCTTACACTCAGATCGAATCCAGTTCAAATAGTCCGGCAATCCAGCTGTAATTGGAAGCTGGACTATTTCAGGTGTCTCATAGTCATGGTTGACCAATATCTCAGCCTCGACCTCCGGGTAAAGCGCGGCAGTTGTCTTGATCATAACGAGTTTTTCCTGATCTTGATGAACTTCGCCTTTCCAGTGATAGTAACTGTCAATCGCCTGCACCTGCACACAAGCCGCCAAGCGCTTCTCTATTAGCGAGTGAATCATTTTCTTTCCGATAGCCTCATCAGAAAACGTGGTCATCACCATGCAGTATCCATGTTCATGCTCTTTTGCCATGATTGTCTCTATTTATCTCAATAATATTTAACCAATATACTAATATTACTATCAAAAAAGGGAGCCATCCGGCTCCCTAGTAAATATCATGAATCAGCTTATACCTATCGGGATAAGCTGGTTGGGATTATGGACACTTAGAAACCATAATTTGCTGAGGCTGACCGTCTGAGCTGAACTCAAGGCTCCATACATAACGTCCGGCTTCTGGAATGGTAACGGCGGTATCCTTGCCGTAACCGCCACGCGCAAGAACGCCTTTCTCGCCAGCCTTCAGGCTTAAACCGTCAGCGGTAAACTGCGGAGTCCAGTCTCGGCTTGCATACTGCATACGAAATGCGCCTGCTTGTTCTTCCTTAACGACCTGATAGACATTGCTCCCCTTGTACTGGAAAGCGCGTTTCGGCGTGTGTTTCCACCCTGAATCAGAAAAATCACCGACGACATACAAGGTTTCGCCAATCGGTCCGGCTTCTTCCAGCGTTGGATTGTTACACTGCGCCATGAAACCTTCCCCCCCTGCGAGTGATACTGCGGCAGCAGTCTTCACTTTCACACCGGCAGCAGATGGTTTCTCGATAGATAGGAAACGGGCTTCAAAAGCAGTTAGGGGGATATAGTATTTTCCATCTTGCATCTTGATACGATCGCCAGACATCAAATCCACCAAAACGCCTTCGGAGCCGACATCAGCACCTTCCAGAGGGATTATATCCGCTCTGGATGATGTGCTTACCATATAGAGCAACGCTTCATTTTCTGCCTGCTTATGATCAACATAAACAGCGTCAGTTGCCAACACATTCGTTCTCTTACCGCTGGACAATGCCGGATGATTAGCTCTCATGGTCATCAACTTGGACACATAGTCACGTAACTCAGCCTGACGTTTTTCAAGTGACGCTGTCACGCCGTCAATTTTCGCACTGGTACGGGCAACATGGTCATCACACAGCCCACGGACAGCACAATCATCCCCCCCACCATTCTTTGCCGCATAACCGTCAAGCTGATCGCCAATTTCTTCACCATAATACATGGTAATTGGGCCAGTATAAGCCGCCTGAAATGATAGCGCGGCTTTATGGCGCAACCAGTATTCGGCATCTTCCGGAGAAGCGATGTTGCCGCGTTGCAGCAAGTCTCCTAACCTGACCAAATCATGATTGCCTAACATCAAGTTCGGCTTGGCATGATCCGGATACAGTTTATGCAAATCCATACCTTCAGCTAACCACTCTCCGCCTTTGCCACCAACACTGTTTTCGTTGACTGCAAAGGTTTCAACAACCCGATATCGAACCGGGAAGTCAAATGCCGAGCATAGCGCTGGATCTTCCTGCTTACCGTAGCCGGTTTCATTGATATAGTTTTGGTTGTTCCAAATTTCAGCCACCATGTAGCCCAGAGGATTAACGGTTTCCCCCTGGTCATTGGTGTAGGTCACCGACTTCGAAGCATTATCTACACTTTTACGGATTTCTTTCCATGCATCAGTAGGAACCTGATAGGCCTGATCCAAACGCCAGCCATCAATCTTCAGCTCTTTGACCCAATATGTGGCCACTTCCTGATAGAAGGCCAAGCTTTCCGGGTAGCTCACCGGGTTGTTTTCACCCTGAGGCAATCGGCCTTCAGGTGACGGAACAACATTACCTTTATGATGGCCAAAGACACCGTCGAAGAATACATACAAGCCTTTTTCGTGCGCTTTATTGACGAGCTCACGGGCTTTTTCCATCGTACCGAAACGGGGATCAATAGCGAAATAATTACTGGTGAAATAGCCCGTTGCATCCAAGCGGTCGGCCCAATGATCTTGACCTTCCATTGGAACGGATTCAAAAATCGGTGTCAGCCAAATAGCATTCACACCCAGAGAGTCAATGTAGTCCAACGAGTCAATAATACCTTGCAGATCACCTTTGTGATGGCTGGTACCGTAACCTGTGCCGTGGCCAATGGTGTCATCACCATTAACAAAACTCTCGACCATCACCTGATAAATGCGCAAATCATCAGCCTTAGCTGTTGTTGTCGCATCACAAGCATAAATGGATATCTCAGACGCAGGTAAAGAGCTGGAACTACCGCACGCAGAAAGTGTCGCAGCAACAGCCAGCGCAAGGCAAGATTTCATGTTCCTTGTTATCACAATGGTCTCCTTGATTATATTTATAAGGTACATTGCGATTATCAGTTAATCGCAATTTCCTGAGACCATCCTGAAGGGCTTTTAAGCGGCGTAGACAAGGGGGGGGAGTAGATACAAATAATGATACCAGGTGCCGAATAGGCACAAATACAATTAAGGAAGCAAAGAAAATAAGAACCAGAACACACTTTCACTATCCTCACTAGCACTTAGCCAGCGAACAATATGTTAAGCAGATCAAATATATACTATCAAAAAAACGCGAAACGGCTATCCGTGATAGCCGCCACATTCTAGATAATATAATTATCAAAAGCCACTGACTGTAAATTTATAAGCCAATTGCTGAAGTTTGTTTTCTTACGCACGATTGTTGCTAAACGCAATTTTGGCAGCCAATCCGATTAATAACAGTCCTGACACCCCCCCTTCAATAATACGGCTGAAACGTGATGCTTTGGCACTGTTCACAATCCAGGTACCGAGCATTGCATAAGAGGCATTACACAAGGTCGCCAAACCACAAAATAGTAAACCGAGTACTAACAGCTGATAGGTTGCTGACGAAGCCAGTGACGTATCAATAAACTGGGGTAGAAATGATAGAAAGAACATTGCCACTTTCGGGTTCAATACACTGACGATAACTCCTTGCCTAAATACATTCACAGGCTCATT
>LLEM01000030.1_pt1 | contig 32820 bp, 44 predicted proteins | sample 595841 | NCBI WGS metagenome assembly LLEM01 (sample SAMN02919313, study PRJNA255460) | bioreactor metagenome | biome: chemostat; feature: culture 2012_10.2; material: sediment; isolation source: day64 10degC chemostat 2012 inoculated with Wadden Sea sediment taken from... | place: Germany: Bremen ...
GATATCGAAGCGTTGCTGACGACGGTTGACTGGGAAAAAGGCTACGAGGACCGGGTTCAACGCAGCGATCGCCGGGTCAGAGAGAAACAGCAGGAAGACCGGTTTCAGATCAACAGCGAAATCGGTTTCGATTTCTGGGAGTTGAAGGTGCCCAGAGGGTTTGTTCAGGGGCAGAGCATGGGTGAGATTCTGCGTTCGAGCTCTGGCAATTTGCCGACGATGAAGAGTTTTGATCAGCTTGCTATTCCGTACCGCGCAGTTGCGACCGATATTGAAAAGCTTGAGCCGGTTGTGATTGATTACGGGGGATTTGTCTGAAGCCATGCAGGCCAGCATGTCGATACCCGGCATCCTGCCGCCGATGGAGCTACACGGCAATATGTTGGTAGACGGTGGGATCACCAATAATTTGCCGATTGATGTCGTACGAGCGATGGGGGCAGATATTGTGATTGCCGTTGATATTAGTAATGAGTTTAAACATCGTGATGAACTGAATAACTATTTCTCGGTTATGGATCAATTAACGGACTTTATGGTTCGTGCTAATGCTGATCGTCAGATTGAGAGTCTGAACAACGATGATTTTTTGATCCAACCAAATATCCGAGGGATCAAAACTGCAGATTTCACCCGTATGCCGCAAGCTTTTGAGAGCGGTTACGTAGCAACCATGGCGCTGGCAGAAAAGTTGTCTAAGCTGGGGGCGGACGACCTGGTTCCAAGACTATATCGATAACAAGCAGAGCCGCCGCCGTAGCCTGAGTTATCTTGACCAACTCTATGTCGATGAAATCAAGCTGATTAATAACAGCTCCTATGCCGATGAGGTGTTGCTGAATCGCCTGCAGCTTGAATCCGGCCAGAATATTTCTTCAGAGGAGTTGGCTGAAAGTGTCAGGAGCCTTTACGCTCTGGACCGTTTTGAGCGCATCGATTACCGTATTGAACAGCAGGATGACAAGAATGTCATATTGCTTGATGTTCAGGAAAAAAGCTGGGGGCCAAATTTTATTGATTTGCGTTTTGCCCTCGAAGATGATTTTCAAAACAGTACCGATTACTCGATTGGTGCAGCCTTTACGGTGACCGGCCTGACAGAGGCCGGGGGGGCCGAGTGGCGTAACGAGCTGGAATACGGAACGGAGAAACGGCTTGCCACTGAAATTTACCTACCCTTTATCAAGGATCAGGAGTGGTTTGGCCTGTTGTCGGCTGAGTACCGGATTGCCGATAAGAACTTTATTATTCCGGGGCTAGAGCCATCATTGGATAATATTGATTTTTTTTCCCGGCAACTTATACCGATTATACCTTTGACGGCTCATTCGGCTGGCAACCTCATTTGTGGCAGGAGTTCCGGATGGGGATGCGCTACATCGTCGGTGACACTGAGTTTAAAGGTAACACAGAGTTTAGTTTTAAACGGGAAAGTAAAGAAGGTTATTTGAGTTACAGCTTAGATACCTTGGATGACTTCCTGCTCCCGAAGAAAGGTAACTTGCTAGAAGTTGAGTTGGCGTTGGCTGATAACGACATCAAAATTGTTGATGAGAAGGACACTGGTTCTTCTACGCATTTTGATATTCACTGGACCGGAGCCTATACCATAGACAAGCACACCTTGATGGGGGAAACTGGAGCTGGGCTCGGAATCGGCAGGCATTGCGCCGAAAGAGATCGGGGGGGGATTTCTTAACCTGTCGGGGGATACCTAAAAACAGTATGGCGGGTGAAAAGAAGGCGTTTACCGCAGCCATTTACCGCTATCACTTGTTAGAGCAGGATTTTGGCCTGTTTACATCCAGTGTCTTCGTGGGTGGATCGCTGGAATACGGTGGAGTGTTCAACGAAAGCTTGCCTATCAACGAATTGCCCCTCTACCGTGCAGGCAGCCTGTTTGGTGGGATCACCACTCCGATAGGCCCGTTATTGCTGGCATATGGCCGCACCGAGAAGGCGAATAATTCCTTCTATGTTTCTTTTGGTAGTGCGTTCTGATTCAGAAAAATGAAGCTTTATGCGAAATTTGTGAATGTTGTAAAAAGAGAGTGATTTTTAATTTTAAGTTAAAAATGGTATGCTGATTGAACGGTTTTGGTCACTTCTGCATGTACCGATGTCTTAGAAAGAAGAATGATAGGACGCACTGTGCAAAGATGATCAATCACTTCCAAGGATGTTTGGCCACTAGGCTAAACCTAAATATGAGGAATATGTCGTGCTTGAAGCCTACCGTAAACACGTCGAAGAACGTGCTGCAGAAGGAGTTGTTGCTAAACCACTCGATGCTGAGCAGGTTGCAGCTCTGGTTGAGCTCCTGAAAAATCCACCAGCGGGTGAAGAAGCCTTCCTGCTGGATCTATTAGAAAACCGTATTCCCCCCCCTGGTGTTGATGAAGCCGCTTATGTGAAAGCCGGCTTCCTAGCTGCCCTAACTAAAGGTGAAGCGGTATCACCGATTGTCAACAAAGAAAAAGCCGCTGAGTTACTGGGCACCATGCAAGGTGGTTACAATATTGAACCACTGATTGCTCTTCTTGATGATGCCGAGCTTGCCCCCCCTATCGCCGCCAAGGCACTTTCTCATACCCTGCTGATGTTCGACTCTTTCTACGATGTGGAAGAGAAAGCCAAAGCAGGCAATGACTTTGCCAAACAAGTTATTCAGTCATGGGCAGATGCCGAGTGGTTCTTATCTAAGCCTGAGCTGGCTGAAAAAATCACACTGACAGTGTTTAAGGTAACCGGCGAGACGAATACCGATGACTTGTCTCCGGCCCCCGGATGCCTGGTCTCGTCCTGATATTCCTCTGCATGCATTGGCAATGCTTAAAAATGACCGAGACGGTATCAAGCCCGATCAACATGGTTCAATTGGCCCGGTTAAGCAAATTGAAGCCCTGAAAGAAAAAGGTCATCAGCTGGTTTATGTTGGTGATGTTGTGGGTACCGGTTCATCCCGTAAGTCGGCGACTAACTCTGTGCTTTGGTTCATGGGTGACGATATCCCGAATGTACCAAACAAGCGCGGCGGCGGTTATGTACTGGGCGGCAAGATTGCGCCAATCTTCTTTAACACCATGGAAGATGCCGGTGCACTACCCATTGAAGTGGATGTGACTGCACTAAATATGGGCGATGTGATCGACGTCTACCCCATATAAAGGTGAAGTACGCAGTCATGACAGTGATGATATCGTTTCTACTTTCGCGCTTAAAACAGATGTACTGATTGACGAAGTGCGTGCCGGTGGCCGTATTCCGCTGATCATTGGCCGTGGCCTGACAGATCGTGCACGTCAGTCGCTTGGTCTGGCATCATCTGATGTGTTCCGTCGTCCTGGCGAAGTAGAAGATACCGGTAAAGGCTATAGCCTTGCACAGAAGATGGTCGGTAAAGCGTGTGGTGTCGAGGGGATCCGTCCGGGCACCTACTGTGAGCCTAAAATGACGACTGTCGGCTCTCAGGATACGACCGGCCCAATGACCCGTGACGAGCTGAAAGATTTGGCATGCCTAGGCTTCTCTGCCGAGCTGACGATGCAGTCATTCTGCCATACATCTGCCTATCCTAAGCCTATCGATGTGAACACTCACCATACGCTTCCTGATTTCATCATGAACCGTGGCGGTGTTGCACTACGCCCGGGTGATGGTGTGATTCACTCTTGGCTAAACCGCATGCTACTGCCTGATACCGTCGGTACCGGTGGTGACTCGCATACTCGTTTTCCGCTGGGTATTTCGTTCCCGGCTGGTTCCGGTCTGGTGGCATTTGCTGCAGCAACCGGTGTGATGCCGCTTGATATGCCTGAATCTATCCTGGTTCGCTTCAAGGGCGATATGCAGGAAGGCATTACCTTGCGTGACTTGGTTCATGCCATCCCTTACTACGCGATTCAGCAAGGTCTGCTGACTGTTGAGAAAGCCGGTAAGATCAACGAATTCTCTGGTCGCGTACTGGAAATCGAAGGCGTTGAACACCTGACTGTCGAGCAGGCATTCGAACTGTCTGATGCATCGGCAGAGCGTAGTGCTGCGGGTTGTACCGTTAAGCTGTCTGAAGAGTCTATTTCCGAGTACCTAAACTCCAACATCGTTATGTTGAAGTGGATGATCTCCGAAGGTTATGGCGATCGTCGTACCATCGAGCGCCGTATTACTGCGATGGAAGAGTGGCTGGCCAATCCTGAGTTGATGGAAGCTGACAAAGATGCAGAGTATGCACATGTGATCGAAATCGATCTGGCAGAGATCTCTCAGCCGATTCTTTGTGCGCCTAACGATCCGGATGATGCCCGTCTGCTGTCTGATGTGCAGGGGACAGAAATCGATGAGGTATTTATCGGTTCTTGTATGACCAACATCGGTCACTTCCGTGCCGCAGGCAAACTGCTTGAGAAATTCGGTGGCCAACTGGATACCCGACTGTGGGTAGCTCCGCCGACGAAGATGGATAAAGATCAGCTAACAGAAGAAGGTTACTACGGTATCTTTGGCCGTGCAGGGGGTGCGTATTGAAACTCCGGGCTGTTCGCTATGTATGGGCAACCAGGCACGTGTTGCGGATGAAGCGACCGTTATGTCGACTTCGACCCGTAACTTCCCGAACCGCCTGGGTACCGGTGCCAATGTTTACCTGTCATCGGCTGAACTTGCAGCTGTAGGGGCAATTCTCGGCCGTATTCCGACCAAAGAAGAATACCTTGAATATGCCAAGCAAATCGATGCGACAGCGGCAGATACTTATCGTTATTTGAACTTCCATCGCATGGAGTCTTACACGAAGAAGGCAGACGATGTGATTGTTCAAACTGCAGTGTAAGCTGTTTTACTTGAGCCGATAAAACAAAGCCCTCGTGAGAGGGCTTTTTTACGGGCGAAGATCTTTGTCCTCTATCTTTCTACACGTTGTGTCTGTCGTTATTTTTTCAATAAACCCAGTTTCAGTACGCGCGCCACATTGGCTGAAGTGAGTTCAACATTCACGGCTGCATCACGCAGCGCTTCTTCGAGTGATACCGAACGAGGTACCACGCTAAACACGGCATCAATGCCATGGTCGTGCACCACATGGCAATCATTGGATAGACATCCGGCAATCCCCCACCACTGGAATGCCATAGGTTTTGGCACAACGTGCCACACCGATAGGCGTTTTTCCGTGAATGGTCTGGCTATCTATCCGACCTTCACCTGTGATTACTAAATCAGCATCCGCTAATTGTGCTTTGAGATTGACAGCGTCCATGACGATATCAATCCCCGGACGCAAACTGGCTGATAGCAAACCGATTAACGCTGCACCTAATCCCCCCCGCCGCACCTGCGCCAGCCAACTCTTTCACATCTTGGCCTAATTGCGCTTTAATGATTGTGGCATAATGAGCTAGGTTCGCATCAAGCTGTTCTACCATCGCTGGTGTAGCCCCTTTTTGCGGGCCAAAAACATGAGATGCTCCTTTCGGACCACACAGTGGGTTATCCACATCACAAGCGACTTCAAGGTTAATGGTCGCAAGACGTGGGTCGACGTGCGCCATATTGATGGTTGCAAGGCGTGCAAGTGCACCGCCACCGTAGCCAATCTCTTTACCTGCTTCATCCAAGAGTTGAATGCCTAGTGCTTGCGCCATACCAATACCACCGTCGTTGGTGGCACTTCCGCCAATGCCAACAATGATATGTTTGACACCACGATCGAGAGCGGCTTTGATCAACTCACCAGTGCCATAAGTGGTCGTTTGCAATGGGTTACGTTGCTCGCAAGGTACAAGGTGTAAACCCGATGCGGCAGCCATTTCAATAATTGCGGTCTTGCCGTCCCCCCCCATGACACCGTAGAAGCCGTCAACTTGTTCGCCAAGCGGCCCTGTAACTCGACACTCAACAATCGTGCCTTGCGTCGCATCGACCAGTGATTGCACTGTGCCTTCACCGCCGTCAGCCATTGGGAGTTTGTGGTACTCGGCATCGGGTAATACTTGACGAAAACCTGCTTCAACAGCAGTGGCAACTTCCATTGCCGATAGGCTTTCTTTGTATGAGTCTGGTGCGATAACAATTTTCATAGTGAATAGCCTTTAAACGAAGAAACCAAAAACACCGAAGATTAATGTCGAAACCACGGCAATCATTAAGCCTACCGCAGATTCGTAAGGAATAAGTTTTAAGCGCTCTTTAATGTCCATGTGTACCGCACCGCCCGTAGCATGGAAGAAACTACCGTGTGGCATGTGGTCAAGCACGGTTGCACCAGCATGGATCATGGCAGCACCAGCAAGGGCTGGGACACCAAGCTCTAGAATAGTATGGCTAAAGACGCTAGCAGCGACGGCAGTACCGGCTGTGGTTGAGGCTGTTGCGAGCGACATCATGGCACCTGAAATTGGAGCAAGCAGGTAAGATGGCAAGCCAGATGCGGTTAATACATCGATCAAACCTGCCTTGAGGCCGGAGTTGGCAATAATGCCAGCTAAGGTACCTGTACCTAATAGCATCACTGCAACGGGAGCCATGCGATTAAGACCTGACATTGCAAAATGGTTGGCATCACGGAAGCGCCCCATGACAACGGCACCGATTAAGCCACCCAGTGGGAGGGGCGATAAGTGGGTCGACATTGAGACCTGCGATAGGGCGCAGGGCAAGTAGCGCGATTGCAACAAGCGGTGCAATGATCGCTGCGCCAAATTTAGGCAGGCGACTATGGTCAACGGCAACGACTTCGTGCTCTTGTACTTTGCTACCCTTATTAACCAGCTTTTTGGCGATGAAGTAGGCAAAGACCATACCGCATAAACCAGGAATGACACCAGCAGCCATGACAGAAGTGAGTGGAACATTGAAGGCGTCAGAAGCGGCGATAGCGTTAGGGTTCGGAGACATAACATTACCGGCTTTACCGCCACCAATCATGGCTAACAGGATTGCCATTTTGGAAAGATCGGCACGACGGGCAATCGCCAGCGCGATCGGAGCGACGGTAATAACGGCAACGTCAACGAAAACACCAACGGCCGTTAGAATCATCGTTGCGACAGCCAGAGCCAATAAGGCACGGGTTTCGCCAACTTTTTTTACTATGGTTTCAGCAATGGAGGTTGCCGCGCCAGATTCAATCAGTACGCCGGCAAGCACACCCCGCCGCTAAAATACGTAATACTGCGGTGACAATGCCTTGTGCACCACCAATCATCAATCCAACCGTGTCTGTCAGTGAAACGCCACCGACAATACCACCGACGAGGGCACCAATGATCATGCCGTATGCGGGTGGAACTTTTCGTAAAATGAGGGTAATTGCCACAATCAAGGCCGAGAGTGCGCCGAGGGTGGATACTTCTACCATAATGGTGCGTCCTTACAATGGAGGTGAGTGGGGTCTCACCGTTAATTAGAATAAAAATAAGCAAGCTGTTGGAGGCGGCTACTCTAATCACTCTGATAGAAATATGCTTTGGGCAGGCGACCAAATATTATTGATGTGGATTTTGTCAAATTGTGCAGATGCACAATTTAACAAAATTACTGATGATTCAGCACAGCAAGGTACAGGCGAGTTTTGTCTTGTATATTATTGAAATTTAATGATGTTTCTAATTCTATTTTCTCAAGTCGATAGCGTAGAGTATTCCGGTGAATATGGAGCGCTTCGCAGGTTTGCGCTAAATCACAATTTTGAACAAAAAATGTCTTGAGCGTTTTGAACAAAATCCCCCGAGGATCGTTAGCGATGAGTTTGAGTAACGGTGCACAAAGTTGCTCGTGACGCCAAGCATCGTTTTTTAAGCCGTTAAGCAAAACGGGAAGCAGATGATTGTGATAGAACATGATGTCTTGATTATCTATCTGGGTCTCAAGGGTTGCTTGTGCTGTCAGGTAAGATTTGGCTAACCCTTGCAGAGAAGGGAAGTAACCTCCGAGGGCGATCTTAATGCTAAAACTGCCATCTTTGGCAGCACGTTTTACTAACTTTTTCGCTCGCTGTAACTCGATGTTTTTTGCCCAGTCGTCACCTTCTAAACTGATCGGTTTTAACACCACGATTTCATTGAGTGAGACTGAGGCAATACCGACGAGGTTATCACGCTCAGGATACTCGAGAAGGTGAACGACGCGTTGAAGGTGCTCAAGCGATAGTTGCTCGCCCTTGGTCGGGTAGACCTTCACAATTGCAGCAATACGCGGCTGGTTCAAGTCGAGATTGAGTCGCTCAGCAATCGTCGTGAGCTGACTTTCGTTGAGTTCACTCCCTTGGATCAGCTGGAGCACCAGTTCTTCACGGTGGCGTTTGTCCCACTGGATCTGTGACATCAGTGCTGCCTGTTCGATAATCAGCTCCGCCGTCATTTTGACTAACTCACCATAATTACGAACGGCTTCGGGGGACTCCAGATATACCTATAACCCCCCCGATCACTTGGTGATGAAAAATGATCGGTAGGTTGATCCCGGGCTTTACCCCTTTGAGCTGATTCGCGGTGGCTTGATCAATTTCGACCACGCGGTTGTCATTGATTGCTAAGATAGCCCCATCATGACGTTGGTTGATCCGAACGGGATCGCCAGAGCCGATGATCCGTCCTTGTTCGTCCATCACATTCACCGAGTAATGGATGATCTTCATCGTGCGCTCAACTATTTGTCGAGCAATAGTGGCATTGAGTTGCATTCTTGTTCCAGATCCTGAAAATGTGCGACTTTGTTACGGTTAGCACAGGCTATGTCAACATACAGGCAAATGTGCAGGTGCCTCGTGACTTCACTTTTATTGTACCAAGCTTATCAAGTGGCTGGGTATGCAATGCAGATGACTGAGGGGGGGTAGCTATGGACTACGAATTTAAAAAAAATACCTTAGATGGTAGCTATCACGCCATTTTTTCAATGGGTCATGAAGCACTAGGCCGCTGGCTAATAGAAGAAGTCGGTAAAGACTTTTCAAAGATAGATACCATATTGGCCCAAATTGGTGCGTTAAAAAACAATACCCGGGAATGGCGGCTGATGGGGGGATGACCTGACGTTGAGTCTTCAGGATAACGAAGCATTAGTTCAGGCTAACTACTTGTTTTCTGAAGATGATACCGAACTTGATGAAGACATGAATTTTTACGACGACGAATGTATGTCGTTGTGTGGTTTTGAAGATCTTGAGCAAATGCTACATGCTTGGCGTGCATTTGTAACTCGCTTCTGATCTTAATCATCCGATTCATATAATTTGCTTCTTTTCAGTGAAAGGGCTGCACCATATAGGTGCGGCCCTTTTTCATTTTTTTGCCAATAAAAGATAACAGCATGAATATTAAGACAATTAAAAGTTGGCACAAAGCTTGTTTGTTCTTAACTGTAATCAAAAAGGAATTCAGTCGGTAAGGAGCAGGCAATGAAATTGATAAATGCAATCATTAAACCATTTAAGTTGGATGATGTTCGAGAAGCGTTGGCAGATGTAGGCGTCGAGGGGGGGATGACAGTGTCTGAGGTGAAAGGATTTGGCCGTCAGAAGGGTCATACCGAGCTGTATCGTGGCGCAGAATATCAGGTGGACTTTCTGCCTAAAGTGAAACTGGAAATTGCGACTCAGGCTGACAATTTGGATGCCATTGTGGACGCGATTTCAAAAGCAGCCCAAACCGGCAAAATTGGTGACGGTAAGATTTTTGTTTACGACCTTGATCATGCCGTACGGATCCGTACCGGTGAAACAGATTTAGAAGCCTTATAAGAATTGGACGAGTAGGGGGATGACGACCATGGAATTATCAACAACGGTAACAGAGCTGCGTTATGCGCTCGATACTTTCTTTTTCTTGATGTCAGGTGCATTGGTGATGTGGATGGCGGCGGGTTTCGCCATGCTGGAGGCTGGCCTTGTCCGTTCAAAGAACACCACTGAGATCCTGACCAAAAATATATGCCTGTATGCTATCGCCTGTACCATGTATCTGTTGGTGGGCTATAACATTATGTATGTCGACAACGGTGAGGGCGGCTGGCTACCATCGATTGGCACCCTGATTGGTTCTCAGGCAGAAGGGGCGGATCATTCGCTTGAATCTGATTTCTTCTTCCAGGTGGTATTCGTGGCAACGGCAATGTCGGTGGTATCCGGTGCAGTGGCCGAACGTATGAAGTTATGGTCGTTCCTCTTTTTCTCAGTCATTCTGACGGCCTTTATCTACCCGATGGAAGGATACTGGACTTGGGGCGGAGGCTTCTTGTCGGAGGCAGGATTTAGTGACTTTGCAGGCTCAGGTATCGTCCACATGGCGGGTGCTGCAGCGGCTTTGGCGGGTGTACTTCTACTGGGTGCCCGTAAAGGTAAATACGGCAAGAACGGTGCAATTCATCCTATCCCGGGTTCAAACATGCCGCTTGCAACTCTGGGAACGTTCATCCTTTGGTTCGGCTGGTTCGGTTTCAACGGTGGTTCGCAGCTGATGGTGTCTGATTTTGAAAATGCGACGGCAGTTGGCCAGATCTTCCTCAACACCAACGCGGCGGCTGCAGCCGGTGCTATCGCAGCTCTGGCTGTGTGTAAGACAACTTGGGGGGGTAAAGCGGATTTAACCATGGTATTGAATGGTGCCTTGGCTGGCTTGGTCGCTATTACGGCAGATCCGCTGTCACCATCACCGATGGCTGCTGTTGTAATCGGTGTGGTTGCGGGGGGGCGCTTGTTGTCTTTAGTATCATCGGTCTGGATAAAGTAAAAATTGATGACCCTGTCGGTGCAATCTCGGTACACGGTGTTTGTGGCTTCTTCGGTCTGATGGTTGTTCCTTTCAATAATGCAGATGCGACATTCGGTACTCAGTTACTGGGCGCAGCCGTTATCTTTGGCTGGGTATTTTTAACAAGCTTTGCGGTCTGGGCGGTACTGAAGGCAACAATGGGTATCCGTGTAACAGAAGAAGAAGAGATGGCGGGAATGGATCTACACGACTGTGGTATCGATGCCTATCCTGAATTTGTTAGCGTAAAATAAAGGTCTAGTCTTTATATGCGTATGGATTCTTAAGCTGTGATACGACTAAGAGCAAGCGTTTGGAAAAACTAAGAAACCAGTAACATATATTTAGTTCACATCTTATAAAAATGCTGCCGTAAGGTGGCATTTTTTTATGTTTAATTGTAACCGTGCATTGTTTTACCACCGTGCTACAGTATAATCATTCGAGATTGATAAACATTATCATTACATTTTGCATTAAGGGACGAATTAATGAAAAAGCTGTTGGCATCGGCGATTTTGCTTGGTTTAGCTGCTCCTCAGGTAGCAACTGCTGCTGAAGAAGTGAACGTATACTCTTATCGTCAACCTTTCCTGGTTGAGCCTATGTTTAACGAATTCACGAAAGAAACCGGCATCAAGGTTAACGTGAAGTTCGCGAAAAAAGGCCTGGCAGAGAAACTGCAGCAAGAAGGCGAATACAGCCCAGCTGACATGATTTTGACAACAGATATCAGCCGTTTGGTAGAGCTGACAAACAAAGATTTGGTTCAGGCTGTCGATAGCAAAATTCTTGAGAAGAATGTACCAGCTCAGTACCGTGATAGCGAAGATGAGTGGTTTGCACTGACACTGCGTTCCCGTAACGTGTATTCTTCACGCGATCGTGTTGGTCGTCTGCCTGCAGACTTTGACTATGCGGATCTGGCGAAGCCTGAATGGAAAGGTAAGATTTGTACTCGCTCTGGTAAGCACCCGTACAATGTTTCTCTCGTATCTTCGATGATTGCCAACCACGGTGAAGCAGAAGCCAAAGAGTGGCTGGAAGGTGTAAAAGCCAACCTTGCACGTAAGCCGCAGGGGGGGAATGACCGAGCACAGGTTAAAGCGGTGAAAGAAGGTCTGTGTGATCTGGCTATTGGTAACAGCTACTACCTAGGCAAGATGGTTAATGACGAGAAGCAGAAGGCGTGGGCTGAAGCGGTTTACATTAACTTCCCGGGGGGGCCAGAAAGCTGAAGGTACACACGTTAACGTCAGCGGCATGGCAATGGCCAAGTATGCGCCAAACAAAGACAATGCGCAGAAGCTGATGGAATTCCTGACAGGTGATAAAGCGCAGCAGATGTACGCAGAAGTGAACTATGAGTACCCGGTGAAAGAAGGCGTGAAGCGCTCTGAGCTGGTTGCATCATGGGGTGACTTCCAGGCTGATGACCTGTCACTGGAAAAAGTGGCCGACTATCACAGCACGGCAATCAAACTGCTAGATGAAGTGAAGTTTGATCTGTAAGTTGTTACAAAAAATGGGGGCTAAATGCCCCCGTTTTTGCTTAAGTCTTAGTATCTTTTCCAATAACTTATGGTAGCTTCACTGTCCTGCTAAAAAGTAGGTTTTTTTGCGTGGTTCTTATTTCAACATTAGGTTGTGCCAACGCCATAAATTTATTGCAAAAGGTACTAAGTAGTAAGCAATGAAAGAAAAATATATGTTTTGGCGGACCAGCGGCTGGGGGCTTTCCCTACTGTTGGTTTTGCCTATTCTAGCGATTTTTTATACCGCGATAGGCGAGTCGGATGACGTCTTCTCACATTTGATGGGAACCGTCATGGCAACCTACACCAGCAATACATTCTGGCTGGTGCTGGTGACCATGTTGTTGGCTCTGCTTTTTGGCTTGCCTGCGGCCTGGGTGATGGCGATGTGCCGGCTCCCTGGTGAGAAAGTTCTGCAGTGGGCGCTTGTCCTTCCTCTGGCCATGCCTGGCTATATCATTGGTTATATTTATACCGACTGGTTCGACTATGCAGGCCCCGATCCAAATCTTTCTGCGTGATGTTTTTGGCTGGCAGAGCATCCATGATTACTGGTTCCCCGGATATTCGTACTCTGGGTGGGGCCAGCATGGTGTTGGCACTCGTCCTCTATCCCTATATTTACCTGTTGGCCCGGGCTGCCTTTATGGAACAGAGTACCAGTCTGTTACAGTCAGCCCGATTGCTGCGCTGCTCTCCCTGGGACAGCTTCTGTCGTATTTCTTTGCCGCTTGCTCGCCCATCAATCGCTGTTAGCTTGTCGCTGGTGGCAATGGAAACGTTGGGGGGGATTTTGGTACCGTTAGCTATTTTGCCGTTAATACGTTGACAACGGCGGTGTACGACACCTGGCTGGGTTATTCCAATCTCAATGCAGCAGCGAAAATTTCAGCTATTATGTTGATGGTGATTTTTCTGCTAATTAGTGCCGAGCGTTTCAGCCGTCGCAAGCAAAAGTTGTTTCAACAAGAGTTTGATCATGGTGATGATATTCGCTATACCCCTGACAGGCATGAAGAAATGGCTGGCCTTGATCTGGTGCTGGGGGGCTGGTGGGCTGTGCCTTTGTGATGCCTTTGCTGCAGCTGGGTTATTATGCATGGCACTACTTTGCCGAGAGCTGGACTTCACAATTCCAGCAATACAGTATCAACAGCTTAATGGTGTCGATCGTTGCTGCATTACTGGCTGTTATGTTGGCGCTGATTGTTAACTTCTATCATCGCTTAGATGGTAGGAAGTCCACCTTGGTACCAATACGTGCCTCATCGCTGGGTTATGCGGTGCCGGGGACAGTCTTGGCAATAGGAGTGATGATCCCGCTAACCAGTGCCGATCATTTGCTTAACGATTTTGCGATTAGCTTTGGTCTCGGCCGTCCTGGGTTGGTGTTTTCAGGTACGATGATCGCGATTATTTTTGCGTTTGTGGTTCGTTTTGCCGCCGTAGCGATAGGCAGTATCGAAAGCAGCTTGGCGAAGGTGCCGCCATCACTGGATATGGCCTCGAAAACGATGGGCTATGCCTCGACCCAGATGCTGCGTCGGGTTCATCTTCCCTTGATCCGCAGGGGGGCTGCCTAATAGCTGGCCTATTGGTCTTTATCGAGTCGATGAAAGAGCTCAATGCTGCCTTGTTGCTACGCCCGTTCAATTTTGAAACATTGGCAACCTATGTATTTAACTTCGCATCAGATGAGCAGCTGGAATTAGCCGCTCTGCCTGCGATTTTATTGGTTATTGTTGGCCTGGTACCTCTGGTAATGGTTAACCGTTCTTTGGAGCAGAAACACTGATGAGTCATGCATTATCCGTTCAAAACCTGACTTGTAAGTACAATGGTCAGGCGGTATTACAGAATCTCTCTCTGCCAGTCAAAGATAATGAAATAGTTTGTCTGCTGGGAGCCAGTGGCTGTGGTAAAACCACCTTGCTGAAAGCCATTGCTGGCCTGCTGCCACTGGAAAGTGGCGATATCCACATTAACGGTCGAACGATTGCCGATCAGGACACATGGCTACCGCCGGAAAAGCGCAATATTGGAATGATCTTTCAGGATTATGCACTTTTTCCTCATCTGACGGTTGCTGAGAACGTCGCGTTTGGTTTGCGTGACTGGGGCAAGTCCCGTATTACTGCCAAAGTTCAGGAAATGCTGGAGCTGGTCCACCTTACCGGCTTGGATGGGCGCTATCCACATCAACTATCGGGTGGTCAGCAGCAGAGGGTAGCGATTGCCCGGGCACTGGCATGCGAGCCGGATCTTATCTTGCTTGATGAGCCCTTTTCCAATATCGATACCCAGGTTCGTCATGGTTTGATCAAAGAGATCCGCCGTATTTTCAAGACCCAGGGGGTGACGGCCATTTTCGTTACCCATAGCCGTGAAGAAGCATTTGCTTTTGCCGATCGTCTCGCAGTAATGAATCATGGGGGGGTCATTGAACAATTCGGCTGCGCGACAGATCTGTATTACCGTCCGAGTAGTCGCTTTGTGGCCGAGTTCCTTGGTTCGGGATCATATTTGCCGGCTACAGTTAAGAATGATCACATGCTGTTTACCCCGTTTGGCGAGATCGATATGAAGACAGATCAGCCGTATGGCCAGGAAACCAGTGTCGAGTGGCTTCTGCGCCCTCAAAACCTGAAAGTGAGGCCGGCCCAGGATGGACAAGGTGTGATCACCGAGCAGTTGTTTATGGGAGACAATTGCCGTTATACCGTTGACTTTCAAGGGGCATAAATTAGTTGTTAACTCGCATTTGATTCTGCAGGTGGGTGAACGTGTCAAAGTGGAGATAGAGCCCCCCCATGAGCCCGTCGTATTTGCGGCTGCAAGTTAAGGCGTCGGAATAACAAACAAGGCCAGCAGTATGCTGGCCTTGTTGATCTAACATCATGTATTGTTGGATCTTATTTAGACAGCAGAGCTGAGATGCATACAGCTGCCTGCTCGCGCATTTTGTCCTGATCCGGGGGTGATGTTGGCTTGTAGATAGAGAACATAACAAATGCCATGTAGCTGCCAGGCAAGCTCGTCGGGAGACTGCTGGGCATCTAGCTCCTGATTTTCTATTCCCTGGGCAAACATATCAGCGAGGCGCTTATGGCTTTGCTTATTGCCGCTGATAAACTGGGGCCAGATTTCATCCCGTACAGACGTGCTCCACTCAAACCACACTTTTAGCCAGTCCTGTTGTTCAATGACGGTATCGATCAGGCTATGCGTAATGCATGTTAATCGTGGGTACAGGGGTTTGCTTTGATTTCCAAGGCATTCGGTAATAAGCATGCTGAAGCGGTTCTCAACCTGTGTGAGGACTTGCTCGACTAATGCTTCCCGGGTCGGGAAGTAGTTAAACACCGTCGCCACGGACACATTGGCCATTTCGGCAATGTCTGCATGGCCTGCCCGGCCAATGCCACGTCTGGCAAAAACCTCTAAGGCGAAATCTAGTAACTGCTGTTTTCGTTTTTCTGGTGAAAGGCGTGTTCTGGTCTTCTTGACGATCGTATCCATTTCGTTTATTCCCTAGCCTTGATTATTTGTATAAGTTATATATTTGTTTTACAAGATAACTTTACAATAGCAGTCTGTTGCATTCAAACTGGTTTTGTACAAGTTGTGTCATATAATTGACAGCTTCGATAAAATAACTATTGTTCGGCAGGAATGTTAGAATAGAGATCCGTTGTGATAGTTAGCCTGCAGGCGACGATGTCGTCGTCCTGGTGGAGAAAAAGATGAAGCATACAGTTGAAGTAATGATTTCTGAGCAGGATGTTCAGGCGCGCGTCAAAGAGCTGGGACAGCAAATTACCGAGTGTTACAAGGATTCTGACGACCTTGTCATGGTTGGTTTACTACGTGGTTCTTTCGTATTTATGGCCGATTTAGCGCGTGCGATTGAGCTTCCACATGAAGTCGACTTCATGACTGCATCAAGTTATGGCAATACAATGGAAAGCAACCGTGATGTTCGTATCCTGAAAGATCTGGATGATGATATCAAAGGCAAAGATGTTCTATTGGTTGAAGACATTATCGATACCGGTAATACACTGAATAAAGTCTGCGAGATTTTATCGCTGCGTGAGCCTAATTCAATTCGTATCTGTACGCTGCTTGATAAACCCGAGCGCCGTGAAGTTGAAGTGAAGGTAGACTGGTACGGCTTTGAAATTCCTGATGAGTTTGTTGTGGGTGTGGGTATTGACTATGCCCAGAAATACCGCCACCTGCCATTCATCGGCAAGGTGGTTCCGCAGGAAGATTGATCCCGTGGTCAGCTGTTTTGACTGAGGTAGAAAAAGCGACCGCGAGGTCGCTTTTTTATACTATTTAGTTTGAAAGTCGGCTCGTGCTAGCAGGGCGGCCTACTTTTTCTGCGGGAGAATAGCCGTCATTGCAGCCTGATAGGCTTCTTCCAGCCCCTCGCGGCTAGTGGCTGCGACACCGAGATCCCGGAGTACGCCGTCGCCGATACCGTAGACCCAGCCATGGATTTTTATTTGCTGGCCCCGTTCCCACGCCTGCTGCAAAATCGTGGAGTTGCCGAGGTTGTAGACCTGGGTCGCGACATTGATTTCACACAGCTTGTCGCTCCATTCTTCGCGAGGAAGGGAGCTAAGTTCAGGACGGTATTTCAGGTATAGGTCACGGATGTGCAGCAACCAGTTGTTGATCAGCCCCCCCAGTTGCGGGTTGTCAATCGCTGCCGTTACGCCGCCACAGCCATAGTGGCCACAGACGATTATGTGCCTTACCTTGAGTACGTCAACGGCATACTGTACGACTGAGAGGCAATTCAAGTCGGTGTGAATGACCTGATTGGCAACGTTGCGGTGTACGAACAACTCTCCCGAGTCTAGGCCTGTTAGACGTTCGGCGGGAACCCGGCTGTCAGCACAGCCAATCCATAGGTACTCAGGACGCTGGGCTTGAGAAAGGTGAGAAAAAAATTCGGGCTTTTCTTCCTTAATGTTCTCTGACCAAGAGAGATTATTTGCGAATAGCTGTTTTATATCTGCCATGATGATGCCTTTGTTTGATACATTCGTTATACCAATTCACATAAGTGTCAGTCCTGTACGGACAGAGGCTGAAAGTTATGTAAACCGGGCCCACTATACACAAGCTGGCCAGTTAGCAAATCGGATTAGTTGTCCGGTTGATGAAAGTTTCTAACATAAAGATTGCATTTTATGAACGCATTGGAAATAAAAAATGTAAGTAAAAATTACAAGAATGGCGTTAAGGCTTTGAAAAGTATAAGCCTTTGCGTTGGGGGGGAGGGTGATTTTTTCGCTTTGCTCGGCCCGAATGGTGCTGGCAAATCTACCACTATTGGAATCATAAGTTCGTTAGTTAACAAGACGTCCGGATCTGTGAATGTCTTTGGCTATGATTTGGATACCCAGTTGGTTGAAGCCAAAAACCAGTTGGGGTTGGTACCGCAGGAGTTTAATTTCAATCAGTTTGAAACTGTTGAACAGATAGTGGTGAACCAGGCCGGTTACTACGGGGGGTCGAAAAAAGCGTCGCTAAAGAGCGGGCGAAGAAGTATCTGACCCAGCTTGATTTGTGGCAGAAGCGAGATGAAATATCCCGTAACCTGTCCGGCGGGATGAAGCGCCGCCTGATGATTGCCCGCGCCTTGATGCACGAACCAAAGCTGTTGATCCTCGATGAGCCTACGGCTGGGGGGGTCGATATTGAGCTGCGACGCTCCATGTGGGATTTTCTGCGCGAAATCAACCAGCAGGGGGGGTTACGATAATCCTGACTACCCATTATCTCGAGGAAGCCGAGATGTTGTGCCGTAATATCGGCATTATTAATCGGGGGTATACTGATTGAGAATACCAGCATGAAAGCGTTGCTGGGCAAGCTGGAGGTTGAGACCTTTATTCTTGATATTAAACTCAACGGCAAAAGACCGGAGCTTGAGGACGTGGAATGGAAGATGCCGGATAACCACACCTTGGAAATTGATATCCCTAAAGGAATGGGGGGCTCAATACGGTTTTTCACCAGCTAACCAGTCAGGGGGGGGTAGAAGTGCTTTCGATGCGAAATAAAGCGAACCGCCTTGAGGAGCTGTTTGTCAACTTGGTCGCCGCCGAGAAAAGGGAGCAGGCATGAGACATCAATTTTGGATTGCTTTCAAAAGCTTGATTAATAAAGAGGTTAACCGGTTTGCCCCGTATCTGGGTACAGACTCTGGTACCGCCAGCTATCACCATGACCCTGTATTTTATTATCTTCGGAAACCTGATTGGCAGCCGGATCGGTGAGATGGGCGGCTTTACCTATATGGAATATATTGTGCCGGGTCTGATCATGATGTCGGTGATCACCAACTCCTATTCGAATGTGGCGTCTTCATTTTTCAGTGCCAAGCTACAGCATAATATTGAAGAGCTGCTAGTTGCGCCGGTCCCTAGCTATATTATTATTGCTGGCTACGTCGGCGGTGGCGTGCTGCGCGGCTTGGCTGTTGGATTTATTGTCTCAGTCGTCTCGCTGCTGTTCGTTGATCTTAACATTGCTCATCTTGGCGTGATCATTGCCACTGTGGCGATGACCTCGATTGTGTTTGCTCTGGGTGGTTTGATCAATGCAGTCTATGCCAAAACGTTTGATGATATTAGTATTATTCCGACCTTTGTCCTGACGCCGCTGACTTACCTTGGCGGGGGGGTATTTTACTCATTGAGCCTGCTGCCTGAATTTTGGCAGGGGGGGGTGTCCAAGCTCAACCCGATAGTCTATATGGTTAATGCCTTCCGCTATGGCTTCCTCGGGGGGGTGTCGGATGTTGGTATTGGAACCTCGTTTGCTGTGCTCGGTGTTTTTATTGCAGCACTGTACGGGTTTGTCTATTACTTGATCTCCCGTGGGATTGGTTTGCGATCATAACGTTCATAATGTGAAAAAGGCCTTGCATCATCGATGCCGGGCCTTTTTCATTATTAACTATTTTTTATATTATTCAGAAGCTTGTGGCTGTGTCAGATCAACAACTTGGTTATCGATGAGACGCGCCTTGCCCAGAATTGCTGACATCAGGATCACTGCCTGCTGCGTTTCTTCCCCGATGAGTTGTAGGGTGACAGCATCGCGGATATAAACTTCATCCGGTTGCAGGCCAGCTGCACGGAGCTGATCGTTGGCGTCGACAACAATTTCGCTATAGTCGGTGCGGCCACCACGCATTTGGCTGCTGATCCAGCGCATGGTACGTGCCAGTACCGGTGCTCGCTGACGTTCGTCCACGGTTAGGTAGCCATTGCGCGAGCTCATTGCTAGGCCATCCATCTCTCGAACTGTCGGGGACACCGATGATTTCGATATCCATTGCCATATCAATTACCATCTGACGGATCAGGGGCAAGCTGTTGGTAGTCTTTCTCGCCAAAGCAAGCGACATCCGGCTGGACAATGTTGAACAGCTTGGTAACCACGGTAGAGACACCGCGGAAATGACTAGGTCGCAACGCTCCTTCGAGCATGGTTGACAGGCTCGGAACATCGACAAACGTCTGTCGGTCCAAGCCTTCCGGATACATGATTTCAGGCGTCGGAGTAAAGACAAGATCAACAGCTTCGCCATTTAGCTTGGCTAGGTCACCTTCCAGCGTACGCGGATAGTTGGTCAGGTCATCGGTTTTGTCGAACTGCATTGGGTTGACAAAGATACTGACAACAACGACATCAGCATGCTCACGGGCTTTTCGAACCAGTGTAAGGTGACCTTCATGCAGGTTGCCCATCGTTGGAACAAAAGCGATACGGCGGCCTTCACGGCGCCATATTCGTACTTGCTCACGAATAGGGGGGGCAATCTCAGCGAATGTTTGCATTGTTATTCCTTACTCAAAGGTATGCTCTGGGCCCGGGAATACTCCGGCCTCGACATCTTCTAGGTATTTGGTGACCGCCGTGCGCATCTCGCCGGTTTCAGCTAGGTAGTTCTTAGAGAAACGTGGCATGTAGTTGGCGGAGATCCCGAACATATCATGCATAACTAGGATTTGGCCGTCAGTGACATTCCCGGCACCAATACCAATGACCGGAACTTCTACGGCCTTGGTAATACGTTCTGCTAGGCTGGCAGGTACGCATTCCAGCAAAATGATCTGGGCACCAGCGTTTTTCAACAGGATAGCATCTTTCACCATCTGCTCTGCGTGGTCAGAGTCACGTCCCTGAACTTTATAGCCACCAAAAATGTTTACTGATTGAGGGGGGGTTAACCCAGATGAGCACAAACCGGAACAGAGCGTTCCGTCAGTTTGGATACCGTCTCGGCCAGCCAGGCACCGCCTTCGAGCTTGACCATATTGGCCCCAGCACGCATCAGCTCGGCTGCGCTCTCACAAGCCTGCTCTGGTGTGCCGTAGCTCATAAATGGCATATCAGCCATCAGCAGGGCGTTCGGGCTGCCAGCTCGGACACAGCGAGTATGATAGGCAACATCCTGAACACTGACTGGTAAGGTATCAGGTTTGCCCTGTAGCACCATACCCAGCGAGTCGCCAACCAGTAATACCGGGACTTCCTGCTGCTCAAACAGCTGAGCAAAGCTTGCATCATATGCTGTGATTGATGCAAATTTACGACCTTCCTGCTTCCATTTCATCAGGTCGTTGATAGTTATTTTTTTCATAATCTTTCTCTCCCTAAAACAATGCCTTATGAGTGCCAGATGGCGAGGCTATTGCGATCTACCTGGCTTAGCAGCGTTTGCAGCACTGTTTGATCAGGCAGGATTAAATCAGGGGCAATTTCTGCCAGTGGATAAAGTACAAACTCACGTACTTTCATTCCATAGTGCGGAACGGTTAGTCGTTCACAGTCATGTACCAGATCACCGTACAGGATAATGTCGAGATCCAGTGTTCTTGGCCCCCAACGCTCGGCTTTACGAACCCGGCCATGCTCCAGTTCGATGGCCTGAGTTTGATCCAGCAGGGCAAGCGGAGCCAACGTGGTATCAATAGCGACAACCGCATTGATATAGTCGGGCTGATCCTGAGGCCCCATTGGAGTACTGCTGTACAGTGATGATTCGGCCACTACCTGAATTTCAGGTATCTGCTTCAGGGCTGCAATGGCGTTTTGGGCCTGGGTGACAGGATCACCCAGGTTGCTGCCAATCGCGATATAAGCTCGGATCATGACGAGGATTTCACTTGTGGCTTTTTGCGGCGCTGCGGACGGCGGCGGCGGCGTTGGCCACTTTCATCATTGATAAGCTGTACCATCTTGCCGCGTCTGTTGCGGTCGGCAGACTGGAATTCGTTCCACCAGCCAGCCAGCTCGGCAATATCTTCGCTCTCGAAGTTGCCGCGCATTTCAAGAAAGTCATAGGCTGCTCTGAATTTAGGGTGCTCCAGCGCCTTGTAGGCACGTTTTCCGCTGCGGCGGCTAAAGCGCATCTGCTGCTGCCAGATATCGCGCACCGTTGTAGTAAAGCGACGCGGGATCGCTATCGACTTCACTTGCTCGTCGAGCACATCATTCGATGCCACCATAAAGCATCGTAATACGACAGGCCGCTGGTAATTGAAATTTCTTCAGCACGGGTAACCATTGGGTACCACAGCATTGCGGCATACATAAATGCCGGATTAACACGTTTCTCTTCTACGATACGTTTATCGGTCGCAGCCAGAATGTGCTCAATCATCTGCTCGGTCTGACTGCTGTGATCTTCGGTAAAGTGTTCAGACAGCAACGGGAAGAGTTGCTGGAACAGATTGTACTCGCGCATCAGCTTGTATGTTGCCAATCCATTGCCTGATTGCAGTAGCTTCAGGCTTTCTTCAAACAGACGGGCAGACGGAATATCCTGCAGTAAGTTTGCAAGTTGGTGGATTGGTGCGGCAGTCGTGCTTTCAATCTCCATGTCGAGCTTGGCGGCAAAGCGAACAGCGCGCAGCATCCGTACCGGATCTTCACGGTATCGGGTTTCCGGATCGCCGATCAAACGGACAATTCGGTTTTCCAGATCGTGGACACCATTGGCATAGTCGCTGACGGTAAAGTCTTTGATACTGTAGTAGAGCGCATTAATGGTGAAGTCACGGCGCTCGGCGTCTTCATCGATAGTACCGTAGACATTGTCGCGCAGTAGCATGCCTTCCTGGTTTTGCGAGGCAACTTGCTGCTTGCTCTGAGTGCTAGGCTTGGTATCGGCATGGTGACCACGGAAGGTTGCCACCTCGATAACATCGCGGCCAAACAGAATGTGCGCCAGACGGAAGCGACGGCCGATCAGGCGGCAGTTGCGAAATAGCTTCTTGATTTCTTCCGGTGTGGCATTAGTCGCGATATCAAAATCTTTTGGCTGCTTGTGTAGTAACAGATCGCGTACACCACCTCCTACAAGGTAAGCGTCAAAACCGGCCTTATTGAGACGATAAAGTACCTTCAGCGCATTTTCGCTGATATCTTTACGTGAAATACCGTGCTCTTGGCGTTGAAAAATTTGCAAGGTTAGGTCCTCGGTAACGAGAGTACTACTGTCGCGATTCAATACCTTACGGCAAAAGCTGGCTACTCGATTAAAGATAATACACCTCATATACGTGGATCGGGTTCAACAAACAGCCGCATATCATATATCACGGCGGACCATTTTAGAATGCTAGTGTGATAGCTGTCGATTGTGGCAGCCTGTCAACTTGCCAATGAATGCAGCCCCCAGCGGAGAATATCTTCCAGACTGGAGGTGGCTAAATCGGCTGGCGGTTGCATTCCAAGAAACATCATTGCTCTAATTAAAGCAGGTTTTGGATTGGTCTTGTCGATAGCCGGTGCATGGTTCTGCTTCGATAGCTTGTTGCCATTTTCGGTAACGGCTAACGGCAAATGCAGGTAGCTGACTTCCGGCTGCCCTAACTGGTGGTAAAGACTAATTTGTCGCCCGGTTGGTTCAATTAAATCGGAACCGCGAACGACTTCGGTGATGCCTTGTTCAATGTCATCCAGTACGACGGCAAGGTTGTAAGCATACAACCCGTCCCGGCGGTGAATGATGAAATCCTCTTGGGCCAAGGCTTGCGGATCTCAATGCGGCCATGCAGCACATCATGAAAATAGGTAACGGGTGAGTTAACCTTAAGCCGAACAGCACTGTTATTGGCGCTACAGTTCAGTTCGCGGCAGGTTCCCGGATAATATCCACCGGCAAGTTTGATTTGCTTACGGCTACATTGGCAATAATAGGCCTCTCGGCTGTGCAACCAAGTATCAATCTGAGCCTGATAGGCATCATGGCGCTGGCTCTGATACATCACGGTATCATCCCACGTTAAGCCGTAGGCTTCCAGCGTATACAAGATATCGTCCGCGGCACCGGGCATTTCCCGAGGCGGATCCAGATCTTCCATTCGTACCAGCCAAGATCCTTGGCGGGCTTTGGCCTGCAGGTAGCTGCCGAGAGCAGCAACAAGGGAGCCAAAGTGTAAAGGCCCCGACGGTGATGGTGCGAATCGGCCGATATAGTGGCTTTTTGTACTCATAAACAAATCATAAAAATGAAAGAGGGAGCTGCTGCTCCCCCTTAAAACAGTTGCTATATAATACCGAAGTATTAGCCTGCCATCTGCTTTTCTTTGATTTCTGCAAGCGTTTTACAGTCGATACATAAATCAGCTGTCGGGCGGGCTTCAAGACGGCGGATGCCAATCTCGATACCGCAAGAATCACAGAAACCAAAGTCATCGTCTTCAATACGCTGAAGTGTTTTCTCAATCTTCTTGATTAATTTACGTTCACGGTCACGGTTACGGAGTTCAAGGCTGAATTCTTCTTCCTGCGCGCACGATCAACTGGATCTGGGAAGTTTGCCGCTTCATCCTGCATATGGTTAACGGTACGATCAACTTCTTCACGAAGCTGGTTGCGCCACGCGTCAAGAATTTTTCGGAAGTGCTCTAGCTGAGCTTCACCCATGTATTCTTCGCCGGCTTTTTCCTGATACGGCTCAACCCCCAGCAATAGCCAGGATGCCTAGCGATTTTTTAACGTTGCTCTCTGGCATATAGCATCTCCTAATATACCTAATAACCGTCACTGGTTAATTTTGGGCGGTATCTATAGCAGAAAGGGGTATGTGTGGCAATTGCTGCATATATTCAATTTTATACCAATGTGAAGAAAGCATCATTTTTCATAGTCATTGGTGAAATTTTATACAGCTGTCTAAATAGAGTTCATTCTGGTTCAATACCGCTTTGTAACAGATGATCTCAACGCCAGCCCGTTCTGCTTGTTGAATTAATTTATGATAGTCCGGGTCTATATGGTGTGCCGTGGATACATTTTCAATCCCTGAATGTAAAATAGCGAAAAAAAGTACAGCTCTATCTCCGCTTCTTGCAACTTCCATCAGCTCTCGCAGGTGCTTCTGCCCCCGAGAGGTGACGGCGTCGGGAAAAAAGCCTTGCCCATTGTCCAGTAGGGTCACGCTCTTCACTTCAATATAGCACGGTGGTTTGTCACCGTCTGTTAACAAAATATCTATCCTGCTGTTTTCACAACCATACTTTACTTCAGTACGGAGTGATGAATAGCCTTGTAATTCTGTGATGACATCCTTGTTTATTGCCTCCTCGACCAAGCGGTTGGCACGTGCTGTATTTACACAGATCCAGTGCGTTCGGGGGTATGAGAAAGCTCCCAGCTGTTGGGGGTATTTACGTTTCGGATTCTCTGATGTGGAATACCAAACCGTACTTCCTGGCTCGGCACAGCCAGTCATTGCGCCGGTATTGGCACAGTGAATTGTTCGCACTTCGCCGCCGGGAAGTTTAATGTCAGCGAGGAAGCGTTTATAGCGTTTGATTAATGTAGCAGCCTGTAACTGTGGGTCAAATTTCATTCGGGATCCTGATTGTCCGGTTTCGTCTGGGAGAGCGGCCACTGCAGCAGACACCGGTAGCGGACACCTGATCCACGGGCAGTTTTGACCTGTTCTGAAATATACAGGCCAAAGTGCTGAAAATGAAAGCTGAAATCATTATTTTCCGGTAATGACTCAGGGCGCTGGCGGACATGCTTTTTTTAAGGTGATATGAGGGGGGGTATATTTCCGTCCTTCCTGTTTTAGGCCGACTTGTTCGGCCGCCTCCTTTAAGTCGGCGGCCAGCTGCTCTAAGGGGGGGCAGGAACGTTGTTGCAGCCAAGCCATATAAGCCTGCTACGTTTCTGGTATTTCAGTATTGAGGCATGGAGAGTAAATGCCGGTAGGGTGAGCGCGCTCGTCAACGCGAGGAGATGCTCTTTTTGCTGTTCGCTGACAAGCCCGAGAAACGCCAGGGTCAGATGGAGGTTACAGCCCGGTACCCGGCGTCCGTCGCCCGGTAATATCTGTATGAGCTGGCATAGCTGGCGGAAGGCGGGCTGATTGGCCGGGGATTCTAGGGCCAGGGCAAAGAAAAGGCGTTCATGTCTGTCATTATTCATCGTTGTTCGACCTATTGAAAGGCAGATATAAAGAGTGGGTATTCTGCCTGTGAGGACTGGTCAGATAATTGTCCAGTTTGGTAAATGACTTTCTTGTACAATAGCTTTCAGCTTAGTTTGAATATGACACAAGGTTTTCACATTGTCACAGCTGCCTATCGATACTGTTTTATCTCCGCTGCTTGAACAGCTCAAGTCTTGCTCTCAGCTTATTTTGAAAGCGCCTCCCGGCGCGGGTAAATCAACCCGGCTGCCACTGGCTATCTTGCAGCCGGGGCGGCATTGACGGGCGAATCGTCATGTTGGAACCTCGTCGTTTGGCGGCGCGCAATATTGCCAGTTATCTGGCTTCGCAGCTGGGGGGAGAGTGTCGGGCAGACTGTCGGCTTGAGGATCCGTGGTGAGACCCGGGTGAGTGCAATGACGCGGCTGGAGATAGTGACTGAAGGTGTCATGACTCGGATGTTGCAGCAGGATCCGGAGCTTACGGGGATCGGGTTACTTATTTTTGATGAATTTCACGAGCGCAGTATTCACGCTGATACCTCGCTGGCACTGGCATTGGAGGTTCAGGAAGCATTACGTGACGATCTAAAGCTGTTGGTGATGTCAGCGACGCTCGACGCCGAGGCTCTGACCTCGCTGTTGCCAGAAGCGGTATATGTTGAATCAGAAGGCCGCTGCTTTCCGGTTGAACATCGCTATAAAACGGTTGCGGATAGCAAGCAGGTCGTCGACAGTGCGGCACGAGAAGTGGTTCAGTTGCTTAATGGCGAGCTGGGTTCAATATTGGTTTTTTTACCTGGCGCTGGAGAGATCAAACGTCTCGCGACACTGCTTGAAGAAAAGGTTGGCAATGATGTGCTGGTTTGTCCGCTTTATGGGCAGCTCACAACCGATCAGCAGCAGCAGGCGATTGCCCCTGCCCCCAAAGGCAAGCGGAAAGTTGTCTTGGCGACCAATATTGCCGAGACCAGCCTGACAATCGAAGGGGATCCGGATGGTGGTTGATTGCGGACTTGAGCGCATTGCGAAGTGGGATCCCAAGACTGGGATCAGCCGATTGGAACAGGTGCGTATTGCCCGTTCGTCTGCTGAACAGCGGGCCGGACGTGCCGGGCGGCTAGAGCCGGGGGGGATCTGTCTGCGTTTGTACAGTGAAGAGTTACTGGTGAGACAGCCAGCCACGCCGCAGCCAGAGATCCTACGGGCCGATCTTACTTCTTTGGCGATGGAGCTGGCACAGTGGGGGCTGCATTGATGCCAGAGAGCTTTGCTGGCTTGATACTCCACCAGCCCAAGCTCTGTGTCAGTCTCGCGGCTTGCTGCAGAGTCTGGGCGCGTTGGACTCACACAGTATGCTTACCGACAAGGGCAAGCAAATCCAGCGACTTGGTGCCGATCCTCGCCATGCTGCTATATTGCTGATGGCAAAACAGCAGGATAAGTCGGCCATGGTAACAGCAGCAATGCTGGTGGCATTGCTGGAAGAGCCGCCGCGCGGCATGAACAATCCGGACTTGCATTTCCAGCTCAACCTGCTGGAGGGCGGTAAACTGCCTCGTAACAGGCAGTATATGCAGCGTACCAAGCTGCATTTGGCCAAACTAACAGATACTGTTCCTTCGGTGTTGAAGGTGGCTACTGATTGGATAGCACCTTTGATGGCGGCTGGTTTTCCTGACCGGATTGCCCTGTCACGTGGCCGGGATGGTCGCTATCAGCTGGCAAACGGCCAGGGAGCTATGTTGCTGCCTGATGAGCCAATGGCAGATGAAGCCATGTTGGTGGTTGCTGATGTGGTGAAAACCCGGCAGGGCGATAGTCGGATTTTTTCGGCTATCGCGGCAGATGTTGGTAGGTTGCAGGCGCAACTGCCACAGTTGTTTGATGAACGGGAATGGCTGGATTGGGATGACAAGAAAGGCCGTTTGAGTGCAGAGAAACACTTGTGTTGCGGTCAGCTGGTTTTGCAGCGCAGTGCGATGGCCGAGCCGGATCCGGCCAAGGCCAGTGAAGCCTTACTGAACGCCGTTGTGCGTAAGGGGCTTGGCGTGCTGCCATGGAATAGCCGCTCGGAGAGTTTGCTGGTTCGGGCTCGCTGTGCGGCAGAATGGTTACCGGAGCTTAATTTGGCAGCCATGGACGAAGCCAGTTTGCTGGCCGAGGCCGAGCTGTGGCTGTTACCGTTCATGAATGGTATAAAAACGCTTAAAGCGATTGATAAAGTAGACTTAGTTGCTGCTTTGGAAGCTCGATTGGGCTGGGAGCAGGCAAAAGCACTGGAGTCGATACTGCCTACGCACTACCGGGTACCGACCGGTTCGCGCTATCCGATCCGTTACCAGCTTGGCCATAAACCGGTGCTGGCTGTCCGGATGCAGGAGATGTTCGGGGGGGAAAAATCATCGCCCCTGATAGCAAATGGAAAAATTGCGGTCGTACTGGAGTTGCTTTCGCCGGCGCAGAGGCCGCTGCAGATCACTCAGGATCTGGCGGCTTTCTGGCAAGGTTCTTACCGGGATGTGCAGAAAGAAATGAAAGGGCGATACCCTAAGCATGTCTGGCCGGATGATCCGGCAAATCATGCACCAACGAAAAAAACCAAAAAGTATATGTAACAGTACCGTTGGCCGCTGTGAGTTTAGGTGGCGGCTAACAAGAGCCTTTTGATCTTTGTATTAAAGACAGAATGATACAGGGATTGGATTTCGGGGAATGATGTACAGCATGAAGATCAAGTTGCCAGTTCGTCTTGCAGCTCCTGCACCTAAGAAGCCGGGAGCCAAGAAACCTGTTGCGAAAAAGCCTGTCGCGAAGAAGCCGGCCGATAAGAAACCTACTACCCGCCGCAAGACAGCCGCCAAAGCACCTGCCAAGAAAAGCCCGGCCAAAACTCGCCGGAGCAAAAAAATTGCAAAGAAAAAGAATTCAAGACTGCCGGGCTGGCTGAAATGGCTGTTAGGTTTTGGCGTCAAAGTCACCATCGCGGTAGTTGCAATACTGCTCGTTGTCGGCATTTACTTAGATAATGTGGTACGGGATAAGTTTGATGGCCAGCTGTGGAACTTACCGGCCGTTGTCTACGGGCGGGTACTGACTCTGCAGCCGGAGCAGGCGATGACTTTGCAAGAAGTGAGAAGGGAGCTCGATCTTCTGCAGTATCACAAAGTCAAAACACCGCAGCGTATTGGCGAATACTCCTCATCCTCCACGCGCATTGAGCTGATCCGCCGGCCTTTTGAATTCGAGGATGGGCACGAAGGCAAGCGGCATGTCATGCTGACGTTTGCTGACGGTACATTGAGCCGGATCCATGAAGTCGGCAGCAAGCGCCAATTGGGTTACTTGCGTGTTGAGCCGAAAATGCTGGGTATGCTGGGGGACCAGCGAAGGCGAGCAGCGAATCTTCCTACCCCGGGAACGCTTTCCCGAGGTACTGGTCGATGCTCTGCTGGTTACCGAAGACCGCGATTTTTATCATCACGACGGCGTTTCTCCGTTGGCCATTGTACGCGCCCTGTTTGTGAACCTGAGAGCAGGCAGAACTGTACAGGGGGGAAGTACCCCTGACTCAGCAGCTGGCAAAAAATATTTTCCTATCCCGCGAACGTACGTTACTGAGGAAACTGAGTGAGGCGTATATTGCTCTGATTATTGATTACCGCTATAGCAAGGATCGGATCCTCGAAGCATACCTGAATGAGATCTACCTTGGTCAAAACGGGGGCAAAGAAGTCCATGGCTTTGCCTTGGGAGCACGGCTGTATTTTGGCCGCCCGTTACAAGAGCTGCGTATTGATCAGCAGGCTCTGCTGGTCGGGTTGGCAAAAGGTCCGTCCTATTACAATCCGTGGCGCAACCCTGAACGGGCCCGCCAGCGCAGGGATCTGATCCTGCGTTTAATGATGGATAATGGGATTTTGGACGGTGAGCAATATGAGCAGGCGGCTTCACGTTCGTTGGATGTGCAAAGCCGACCGATGATCGCCAGCCGTCAGCCTGCGTACTTCCAGCAACTGCAGCGAGAGCTAAAACAGAAAGTTGGGGATAACTTTACCCCGGGCATTGGCCTGAGAGTGTTCAGTACCTTGGATCCGCTGTCGCAGCAAGAGGCAGAAAAAGCGGTGATGGCAATGATACCTAAGCTGAACAAGAAAGCGGGCGTCAAAGTTGAAACAGCCATTGTCGCAGTCGATCGCCAGAGCGGGGAGGTCCGTGCAATGGTCGGGGGCAGTCGTCCGGGCTATGCGGGATTCAACCGGGCACTGGATGGAAGTCGGCAGATTGGTTCACTGGTGAAACCTGCTGTTTACCTGGCAGCACTTCGCAAGCCGGGACAATACACCTTGGCTACCACTATTGATGACAAGCCGATTATGCTTAAGGGCAGTCGGGGGGAACTGCCTGGAAGCCGAGAAACTATGATCGCAAGTTCCGGGGGGTGAGGTGCCGCTGTATTATGCGCTGGCGAAATCACTGAATGTTCCAACCGTGAATCTGGGGGGGCTGCAAGTCGGGTTGGAGCCTGTTATCGATACCATGGTACAGCTGGGTATCGATCGGAACGAGATCCCTAAGCTCCCGTCGATTTTACTCGGTGCCTTTACCCTGACGCCGTTTGAAGTGACCCAGATGTACCAGACGGTGACCAGCGGTGGCCGAAAAGCGCAGCTAACGGCATTGCGTGCCGTTGTCGACCAGCAAGGCAGCATGCTTTATCAAAATTATCCCAAAGCTGCTCAGGCAGTGCCAGAGCAAGCTGCATGGCTGACAACCTATGGGATGAAAAATGTGGTCAGCCAGGGCACAGCACGCTTTTTGCAGCCCAAGTTTGGCTGGGCGGCACTTGCCGGAAAAACCGGTACGACCGATAAAACCCGTGATAGCTGGTATGTTGGTGTTGACGGCCGGGAAGTGGTGACAGTCTGGATCGGTCGGGACGATAACAAGCCAGTCAATCTGACGGGGATCGGCCGGTGCGCTGCGTCTGTATAGTGACTACCTACAGCGTCGCCAGCCAGAGCCTTTGCATCTGACGTGGCCGAAGAAGCTGACCACAATGAAATACAACCGCTTGTCCAATGGTACCCTGAACCTAGATTGCAGTGGCCAGCAGTCATTACCGGTATGGGACAAAGATGGTTCGCTGAAAACACAGTGTACAGGCAACAAGCCTGCCGCCTGGATCAAGGATATATTTAGCCTGTAAGGGGCAGAACTTAACTGAACTAGAATTAACACAGTTGCTCAGCAGGGCTGAGCAACTGTGAGATAGCCGTTAGGAAATTAATCGCTGGGTATTAGTCGTTCGGATCGAAGTAATATGAAATTCTGACCCGGGGGGGATTGAGGTAGCTATACACTTTTTCTGGTAGCTTGCTCGGCATAATCGCCTGCTCAATCCGCAGGTCGCTTTCTTCGAGATCGAGAATCGGCGCCTCGTTGGAAGGAACCGAAGGATCATAGAGCAATACATTCGGAAACAGCAGGCTATCTGAATTGACTGAAATCACCAGCCCCAACTGCTGGTTGGAAAGTTGGACAACGCTACCTGGAGGGTAGACGCCCATCAGGCGGATCAGCAGTGCCATAAAGTCGCTGTTGTATTGCTCCTTCTTATTCTTGAACAGATAGGATAGGGCGCTGTACGGAATACGTGCCTTGGCCGGATCCTGAGGATGACATAAGTTGTCATAGGCATTGACGACGGAAACAAGCTGCGCCTTTAAATCAATCTTATTGCCCGGAAGCTTCTGTGGGTAACCGCTGCCATCCAGCATTTCATGGTGCTGACTCAAAATAGGCTTGGCAGCCTGTGGGAAGTCCTCTGCAAGGTTCGCCAGCTCTAGGCTGTATTTGGTATGCAGCTTCAGGTAATTTTCTTCAGGGGGGGCTGTCAGGGGCGTTGTTTTACGGGTGATAGCAGTAGGAACTTTCAGTTTTCCCCATATCATGGAACAATGCGCCTAGTGCAATCGCTTTGATGTCACTGGCCGGCATACCACTGGACTTCGCCAGCATCATGGACATAATGGCCACGTTCAACGAGTGGAAGTAAATATCTTCAGAATCTTTGGCATCATTCATCAGGTGGAGAGCAACATTGTCGCTTTCCATCAGCGCATCAACCATTTCTTCGACCAGACTTTCAGCTTCTTTGATTGCGGTGACCGGGCGGCTTTTAATTTTTCCAACGATTGAGCGTAGTTGAGACATCGAGCGATCAAAGTTTTTTTCGCAGCGCTGCAGTTTTCGTTTGTAGTTTTTCAGGCGAGTGATGCGGCACTGTTTCTCCTGCCACAGTTTTTCCGCCTGTTTATCCAGAAACTGGCTTTCATCTTCGCTCAGCTCTTCGACCGGCGTTTCCGGGTCTAGCGGCTTGTTGTCGCTTTTCTCCGGGATCAGGTAGACAAATTTCACCCCGAGGTTTTTGATCAGGCGAATTTGTTGGTGATCTTTGATTTTGAAATGGTTCAGTAGAAAAGGATGATCAGTCCATTGCAATGGTAGCTTAATATATAAACCTTCGGTTAAGCGCTCTACTGAGAGTTTTATACTTGCCATTATATTTAGCGCAACCTGCTATTTTTAAGTTTTTTATACCGATTTAGCGGTTCCTTTCAATACAGATTTCGAGTATCAGTTAACAGTGGATACATCCATAGACATGAATTATTAGTCCGTGGCACTTAATGAAACTGATAGCACTCTGCTTATTACTATTATTGTAAACTATAACTACTAAGCCACCCAATATGCTACAAAATGTGTATGCGGGGGGGTATAGACAAAAAAAACCTCATCAAAAGATGAGGTTTCAAAATAGTGGTGCCGACTACCGGAGTCGAACTGGTGACCTACTGATTACAAGTCAGTTGCTCTACCTACTGAGCTAAGTCGGCACAAGTGCAGTCAGTCCCTAGTGAGAAAAACTACTTATTTTTATTCTTTTCAAGCCGGAGCTTAAATTGAAGTTTGGCTCCCCCTTGCAAGACTTGAACTTGCGACATACGGATTAACAGTCCGCCGTTCTACCAACTGAACTAAAGGGGGAATTGTAT
>LLEM01000031.1_pt1 | contig 32166 bp, 45 predicted proteins | sample 595841 | NCBI WGS metagenome assembly LLEM01 (sample SAMN02919313, study PRJNA255460) | bioreactor metagenome | biome: chemostat; feature: culture 2012_10.2; material: sediment; isolation source: day64 10degC chemostat 2012 inoculated with Wadden Sea sediment taken from... | place: Germany: Bremen ...
ATCTGCAACCGCCGTGCTGCCGAAGCAAAACCTTCTTCCTCGGCAACAGCCTGAAACACCTGCATCTGATGAAAGCGATCCATACATAATTCCACTAAATGAAATAATCAATTGCCATTTAAGAATATTCTTTAATATTAAGAAATCAACCATAGTTACCTCACACGATGCAGAACCGCATCAAGACCTAAACATCAATACCTAAACAACCAGCAAATCAACCAACGTGAGGAAACTGATATGAGCCGTATTAACGTTATCGAACGCGACAACGCTAACAAGGAACAAACTGAGCTTCTGGATGCCATTCAGGCACAACTCGGCATGGTACCCAATTTTCTGAAAGTCTTCGCTAACTCTCCTGCGGCATTGCGTGCGTTTCTCGGCTTGCACGGTATCGCAGGAGAAGGCAGCCTGGGAGCGCAAACCCGAGAGCGGATTGCGCTGGCAGTCGCCCAACAGAACGAGTGTCAATACTGTGTTTCGGCCCACTCAGCTATCGGCCTCAAAGCCGGCCTCAGCACTGCTGAGATTGAATCGAACCGTGCAGGCTCCAGCCAAGATACAAAGGCTGCAGTAGCCGTTAAATTTGCCAAAGCGCTGGCCGAATACAACGGTGACGTCACCACGGCAGAGCTACAGGCTGTTCGTAATGCAGACTATAGCGAATCCGATATTGTAGAGATCATCACCCATGTCGGTATGAACGTGCTGACCAACATCCTGGGCAAGGCCAGCCGAGTGGATATCGACTTTCCTAAAGTAGAACTTCGTCAGGCATCTTAACCAGTAAAGGTGCTGCTGCGGCTCTCTCCGCTCAGTGCCTGCTTACAGCAACAATACAGACCCAATGAGGACTTCGTCATGGGACATAAATTTGCAGAGATCGCATTTACCCCTGCCGTTCGAGAAATTCAAGCGACCAACGGCAGCCGTGAAGGTTATTCAACGATGGACGAAGGTCCGGACTACAACAATCTGCTTAGCGAACGAGAAGCCGCCTTTATCAATGCTCGTGACAGTTTTTATATGGCCAGCACCAGTGAAACTGGCTGGCCGTATGTCCAGCACCGTGGTGGGCCTGACGGATTTATGAAAGTACTGGACGCCCGTACTATCGGCTTTGCTGACTATTCAGGTAATCGGCAATACATTAGTATCGGCAACTTCATGAATGATGATCGAGTCTCATTATTTTTCATGGATTACCCAAATCGTACACGATTAAAAATGCTCGGCCGTGTTCGTATCGTAGAACACAATGAACAAGAATTGCTTGCCCAGCTCGAAGATGATCATTACCGCGCCCGTATCGAACGTGGCTTTGTAATCACTATTGAAGCCTTCGACTGGAACTGCCCACAGCATATTACCCCACGCTATACCGAGGCTGAGGTAGATGCTTTAATTACACCGTTGCTTGAAGAAAACCAACACTTAAAGGCGACAGTGACAGCAGGCACTACCGGTTCAGAAATAAATCAACGCCAACCAGAACTACTCGGCAAAGGTGAACTGAAACTGGTGGTTACCGGTATTCGCCAGTTAACACCACAAGTGCGGGCCTTTGAACTACGCGATCCTAATGGCAATGATTTACCGTCGATTGAAGCGGGCTCCCACCTGGAGATACCGGTAACACTTGAAAATGGCAATATCGAAACGCGGCATTATTCCATTGCTCCAACCCTGCTCGTCGGGATGCCTACGAAATCGCGGTTCTCAAAGAGGAGAAAGGATCCGGTGGCTCGTGTGCTGTACATGAGACCTACCAGCTAGGTACAACCATTCGTACACCTCTGCCTGCCAATCATTTTGTGCTCCATAGCGATAATCGTCCGACAGTACTGATCGCAGGCGGCATTGGGATCACGCCAATCAAAACCATGGCGCAAGCTCTTGCTAAACGCAATACGTTAATGCAACTGCACTATGCCGGTCGCAGCCTAACCGATATGCCTACCGGGACCGTCTGCAACGGGAGTTTGGCGATAGCATGTCCGTGTACAGCTCGGTTGCTGGTGAACGCCTAAATATTGCAGCCATTTTAAAGTCTGCTCCTGCTGATGCCGTATTCTACGTTTGCGGCCCGGCACGCCTTATCGACGGAGTTATTACTGCCGCCGACACTCTTGGTATCGACGAAGGCCGAGTACGATTCGAGCGTTTTGATGCCGGGAGCACTGCCGATGCCAAGCCAATTCAAGTCGAGTTAGCTCGGTCAGGCGTTACCATTCAGGTTGCCACTGATCAGAGTATCCTCGATGCTATACAAGATGAAAGCATTGATATCCCATATAGTTGCAAGGCCGGTAACTGCAAGTCCTGCGCGGTAAAGGTCATCAAAGGCGAGCCCGAGCACAAGGACTCATCACTCTCGACATACGAGCGGAATGAGCAAAAATTGATGTGTCCATGCGTCTCCCGAGCAAAAACCGACGAATTAGTGCTAGATGTCTAATACCAAATCCGACTAAGCCCTGTTCGCTCACTCCACGATTGGCTGGGCTAATATCCATAAGCTGACCATGGTATAACCGACCATCAATATCAGCAGGGGGATCTGGCTACGCAGTACTAACTGAGGATCACGGAACACCCGCTGCGCCATCACATGGGCAAGAAAGACCGCGAAGATATGGCCGACAACAATCGCAATCACCGATATAATCCATACCCATCGCGCGTTGATGATACCGATATTGATAAAATAAAGCTTGGTGCCGAAGAGATCCCAACCATAGCCAAAAGGATCCGAGATCAGCGGAATCATATACTGGCCCCACAATGAGTAAATAAGACAAGTAATGGGCCAAGTGATAAGCCAGAGCGATGGGGATTAATGTCAGTACGAAATTACCAGCAACAATACTTGTACTTAATCTAATGGACACACTTCCAACAGCCCATTTCATAAGGATACAAAAGAGTAGATAAATCACAACAAACATTAGCGAGAATAGTCCCATTCCCAGAGATGATATAACTGTCAGAGCATCACCAAACAAGGGTTGCAAAGCAACCAGCAATGGTCGTAATGGCTGAAAATACAAAGCCCACTGCACCGTTTCTGCCCATAAAGCGTTGCCATAAAGCCATCAAATGTGACCGTGGCGAGCATCAACACTACAAAAAACGTGAGCGAAAATGAAACTGATCGCACCGTTAGCAACCCGACGCCAAATGGGCGTAAGTTCCACTCTCTAGTTGCAGCACTCGCGCGACGAAAACACTCCGTGCAGTTAATGCAGTCTTCCTCGCCATCATTACACATCGAGGAAGAGCAGGTGGCACATACCGACTTACCGTTAACCCGTAATTCCGTCGGCGCAAACCGGGATAACAACCCAAACACTAAGGAAAATACCTCACCGTGCCTCAGCCAGATTTCCCTGCCGAACAAAACCATACCAGTCCAAGTTATCAGCGAGTACCCCTAGCACTGCGGTTGCAATATTAGCTGGTACATCGCTATCTCGCCATACCAGCTCCAGCCAGGCAAACAGTGTGAACAACACCACCGATGGCCACCCCCCCCTAACCATGACGGCAAGGGTAATAACAATGAGGACTGCACCCGGGTCGCCATTGACTAAGCAGGTATTCTATTGCTGCATAAATATTGCTCCAAGGGTTTATTAGTACCCATAAATTTCCTACTAAACCAGATAGATAAGCCAGGCCCACCCACCAGATCACCCACACCGTCGTAGGCGCAATATTGTAAAAGGGTTCCTGAACACCAAACCAACCTGCCACCAGCACCAGCGTAAATAAGCCAACCGATAACAGCTGAGCCATCACGAGGATAACTCGTCGAGATAGTAGGGCGACGAAGGGGGGGAGGCTCAAGAGATTAAACCGAGGGTAATGGTACAGTTCCACTCCACGGCGGACAAATAAGGCAATAACCACAAACGAGACAATTACTGTCGCAGCAGCTCCAGACAAGTATAACCACAGAGGTACGGGCAGATCATAGCGCTGGGCAAAGCATGAGCGGCACAAGGTGCAGACACCATTACCGATATAGTTGCCAAGGCTATATTTCGTAGCCAGTTCTCTCCCCCTCACTGTTGTACTTATAGTGGCTTTCAACAGACTGCTCCCGCTAATGCGGATGGACTTCAAAATACAATAGAGCGGTGTGGTGCCCCGAGCCATGATCCTCTTCTGTTGAAGCTCGCCAAAACGATGGGGCGGTGATCTGAAACCTACCTGTCGCGTGGGCGCGAAACTGCATCATCGCCGTACCTCCAGCCTTAATCACTTGTTCGATATCATAACCATGTAGGTGAAGGCTGACTGTCTCATCAGTGTGCCAATAGATTTCTACCCAGTCATCCTGTCTGACTGCCACTTTAGTTAAAGATACGGATTGTGATGATGACTCATTGAGATCACCTTTGACCTGCCGATTTTCAATCCACAGCTCGATCCGACTTACATCGCTCTTTTCTGTTGCGATCGCCTCTCTGAGAACCAACAAGTGCAGTAATACCAACAATAACCAAACCCTTACCGCCGAAAATGCGCCTACTATGATTAACCGCCGCATCACCAGCCCCTCCACGAAACCGTCCTCTAGCGTACTAACAGTATATACACTGAGGCGTCTGTCACGATTGCGAGCCTTCGGCTCCTCGCAAAAGAATCGGAGATAATGACGATGACACGGCTAAACTAAAGGTTCAAATACTCGTTATTCGCTCCAGCTCCTGCTGAAAAGAAAAAGGTGCTCAGAGATGAAACTTTTACAACCTCTTTCCTCACTTTTCCTGATTGTTACATGCCTTTTCTCTGTTGGTCTCAATGCGGAGATCCTGGCAATGCTCAACTACGAATCCAAGCCGGATGATAAACTCAAAGAATTGAAAATGCCCGCCGGTACCGAGACCCGCCGCGAGGGTATCGCCGTGATTGATGTGGACCCAAACTCAGACAATTACGGGAAGATTTTGATAGATATCCCCCTACCTCCTGATCTTGTTGCCCATCACATTTTTTATAACCGTGATGCGACCAAGGCCTATGTTACAGCTTTGGGTAAGCCTGAGTTACGCGTTATTGATATGACACGAAACCCTTATCGAATAAAGGTAATCGACATCCCAGAATGCCAGGTGGGGGGAAGACACTATTTTTTCCGAAGACAACAAAACCTGGTATACCACCTGTATGGGATCCAACAAGGTTATTGTTGGCGATGCAGTTACGGACAAACCCCTGAAAGCCATAAAAATGCCTAAACTTTATCCCCCCCACGGTATCGCTATCAATAGCAGTATTGATCGCTTATTGGTCACCAGTACGTACGGGCATCAGATCTAGGCGACCCGGGTGAAACCATCACCGAGGTAGAAGCCAGTACTGGCAAGATAATTACTCACTACAAGCTGTCAAATAAACCCTCTCCTTCCGGCGAGGCTCCAGTAGAAATACTGTTTGTGCCTGGCAGCAATCCACCAGTGGCTTATATCACCAATATGTTCGGTAACAGCCTATGGACCGCCAGTTGGGATCCCGAGAAAAAGCAATTCGACGTCGCCGAAGCATTTAGCTTTGCCGATCACAATGCCAGCATACCGCTTGAACTCTATTTTCGTGACAATAATACGCGCCTATATGTAACGACGGCCAAACCGGGTCACCTACACATCTTTGACATCAGTAAAGATCTGATCTCACCTAAACTGATCAAAACGCTACCAGGCGGAGAAGGCTCCCACCATGTCGCCTTTACTACCGACAACCAATACGCATTTATCCAAAACTCATTTATCAACCTACCGGGCATGAGCGAAGGCTCGATTACCGTTATTGATCTAAAAAAGAAACAAGTGGTTGATAACATTGAGACATTCAAGATGAATGGTTATAACCCGAACTGTATCGTATTGCTGCCGGAGTGGAACGATCCCGCGGGGCATTGATGACGATTATGAAGCTATAAACTTCACTATAATATAGCAGCTCTTAAAAGCGGCTTTATTACTAATTGGCAATGGTGACCAATCATTGTAATGCACCAATTTCATCCGCTTTACTCGGTGGTAATCCAAAATAGCGCTTAAATTCACGGCTAAACTGGGTCGCACTTTCATATCCCACTTTGACTGCCGCCACATTGGCAGGCATACCGTCTTGTACCATCATCGTTTTGGCTTTATTTAATCGGATTTTCTTTATGTACTGTAGCGGTGGATCCGTTACTACCTGTTTAAAGGCACGGTGGAATGCAGACACGCTCATTCCTGCCATATTGGCCATCTCATCAATCGCTAGCTTCTGCTCGTAATGCTCTTGCACGTGATTGATAACTTTAGAAACCCGCGACAATGCACTATCTTGCTTACAGTATTGGGCAAGTAGGTACCCCTGCTGCCCTTGCAAAAGCAGATAAAAGAACTCACGTAATATCTGTGGCCCTAGAACCGCCGAATCAAGTGGAGTGTGTAAGGCCTGTAACAAGCGAGACATACAACTCGTTATATCAGGTGTAATCTGCGAGGCGGCAACACCACGACCATTTGGTTCAGCTTTAAACACATCAGAACCACCATGTTGCTCTAATATATCAACAAGCTGCTGGATCACAGTAAGGTCAAACTCAATATCAATGCCGATCAGCGGCGATTCCTCAGAAGCAAAGGTCTCACAGGCAATAGGGTAAGGCGTTGCCACAATCAGACAATGTTCTGTATCGTATTCAAAACGATAATCGTTCAAGTGACCCACTTTGTTGCCTTGGAAGATGATTACCACTCCCTGCTGATACATTTGCGGCGTAACTTTATGATATTTATTAATTCTAAACAGCCGAACCCCAGGCAAACTGGTATCTACCCGCCCTATCTGCCTGTCCAAACCATATTGTTCACATAAAGATGTCGCTAAATTGACTGTATTGTTCATACTTGCCTCCGTGATTCTGATCATCACTTTTACAATTATGAATGCAAGCTTTTCAGTTTAATAAGTAGAATTAGGCAAGTTTTAGAGAGAATCGTGTATTAAATAGTAGCCAGAACTCTCCTAGACTGTATCTTATCGTTTCTTAGCCATTAAATGGCTGGTAAAGACTCTCACCGGAGAACAATAATGAACAAGTTTACTTATCAAAACCCCTACTCGCATTCATTTTGGTGAAGGCCAGATCGCCGCCATCACTAATGACATTCCGAAAGATAAGAAAGTTCTGGTTACCTATGGTGGTGGCTCAATCAAAAATAACAGCGTCTACGCACAGGTAGAAGCCGCACTAGAAGGCCATCAGTGGGAGAGTTTGCAGGTATCGAACCAAACCCACAGTACGATACCCTGATGAAAGCTGTCGATATGATCAAGTCCGACGGTTATGACTACCTACTGGCTGTTGGTGGCGGATCTGTTATCGACGGTACGAAATTCATTGCCGCTGCTGCTAGTTATGAAGGTGAAGATCCTTGGAATATTCTGGCTGCCAATGAAAGCGTAAAAGCAGCGATTCCGCTGGCATGTGTACTGACGTTACCGGCGACGGGATCGGAAAATAACATGGGGTTCTGTTGTCTCTCGCGGTAAAGACAAACTGGCATTTATGTCTCCTCTTGTTCAGCCAATTTTTGCTGTACTTGATCCAAAAACAACGTTGAGCCTATCGCCTCGCCAGGTTGCAAATGGTGCGGTGGATGCCTTCGTTCATGTTATGGAGCAGTACCTGACCTTCCCTGCTAATGCGAAAGTGCAAGATCGCTTCGCTGAAGGGTTGTTGCTAACCCTGATTGAAGAAGGCCCGAAAGCACTGGCAACACCGGATGATATGGATGTACGTTCCAACATTATGTGGTCAGCAACTCAGGCTCTAAACGGACTTATTGGTGTCGGAGTTCCGCAAGACTGGACAACCCACATGATTGGCCATGAACTAACTGGTAATTATGGTATCGATCATGCCCGCACATTGAGTATCGTTCTACCTGCTGTTATGCAAGAGCGCCGTACTGACAAAGAAGCCAAACTACTTCAATACGGCGAGCGTATCTTTGGTATTACGGAAGGCTCTGTTGATGAGCGTATCGATGCAGCCATTGCCCAAACCATTGCTTTCTTTAAGCAGATGGAAGTACCAACACGCCTTTCAGAGGTTGACCTAGACGCATCAGCGATTGACACTCTAATCGCAGGCTTGGAAAAACATGGTATGAAAGCATTAGGCGAGCATGGAAATATTGCTATTGCAGACAGCCGCGCAATCTTAGAAACAGCTTTATAAAAAAACTGTCAATAGAGCACTAGCCTACAGAGCCAAGGTTAATACTCTTGTGACAAACGAAAAGTCCATCATATTTTTTTGGTGGGCTATTTCTAGCTAATAAGCTTACGTATTTTCTTCTTATCATTCATAACTTTATGCTGTGATCACACTTCGTACATTTCCAAATCGATACGTAAAAAAGCTTCTGCCACCAATTACGACGAATACGAGTCATTACGGCATTACACTTTTCACACATAACGAATATTTACCCTCAATAGCATGCTAAATTTAGTCAGATTGATTTGTAATAATATAAAACCTTAAAAACTCAAAACTGCGAAGATAAAACAGAGGCAATTGAGAGCGAAATGGCAGTTTCTACTCGACGACAGGCAACGGCGTTCCTTGCTTTACAGAACGGATCGCAAGATTAGTATTGATATCTTTAACCATACTTAAGGTTTGCAGTTTGCGCATGAAAGCTTCGTAGTGCTGTAGATCTTTGCTGACAACCTCTAACAAGTAATCATAGGATCCTGAAATTACATGGCAGCTGATCACTTCTGTCATGCACTCAACGGCATTTTCAAATTCGTTGATAGCCTGATCACGATGATTACTCAGACTGACATTGACAAAGAACGTCATCATCAGGCCCATTTTTTGACGATTTAGCTTAACCTGGTAGCCAGCAATTACCCCCCTCAGACTCAAGTTTTTTAATCCGTCGGGCACATGGAGAGACAGACAAACCAACGGCGTCTGCAATTTCCGCCGCAGTCTTACGGACATCACTTTGTAACTCGGCCAAAATCTGTTTATCTTTCCGATCCATCACAACTCCTTATGCGACCATTAGTAAAATTTACCAATACACTCCAGTTTATTAGTAATTCTTACCATTATTAATATCAATAAGCACCACTTTTGCCAACTATCACTATCAATAGTTATTCATAATTTTATTTCTACCAGATCGGAAACGGAAAAATAATGGAACATGTGGTGAAAAAGGAAAAAATGCTGGGGATTACTTGCCATGTTGGCAACCTTACTGATATGGGCCAGTTTCTTTATCTCGTTAAGGGGCGTCGAGCCAGTCACCACTCACTGTTGGTGATATTGCATTGTTGCGCTTCTTACCTGCTGCTCTGGTATTCGGTTTGTTAAGCTTACCGAAGAAACAACAGATCACAGCAGCACCTAAGCGTTACCTCTTTGCCATTGCCTTCGGTGCCGGACTGCCTTTCTTTCTACTGGCCGCCAACGGGCTACGTTTGGCACCTGTTGCCGATGGTGCCTCGTTGATCCCGGGGGGGATCCTTCCCCTTTTCGTGTCATCTATCGCAGCTTTTTGCTATCGCGAAAAAATATCCAATGCCAGGAAGGTGGGGTATTAGTTTTATCTTTGTCGGTATTGGCCTGTTTATAACCCATTCTCTGTTTAGCGACCAGCATCATATCGCACAAGGACATGCACTGTTGTTAGCGGCTAGTTTCAGTTGGGCTTGGTATACTATTGGAATGCGAGTGAGCGGTTTGTCCCCCCATTACAGGCGGCGCTGTTTTGGCGATTACTGCATGCTTTCTACTACCTGTCTTCTACCTAACAGGTTGGATTGATTTTAATTTGACGGCAGTGCCAACCAGTGATGTCATCTTTCATTTTCTGATCCAGGGCGTCGCTGCAGGGATCGTTGCCAACTTCAGTTATGGGTATGCAATTTCGAAGCTTGGAGCTGAGATGAGTGCTGCTTTAGGATCGTTCACTCCTGTTATCGCAGCCTTAATTGCCGTTGCAATTTTTAACGAATCACTAACTCTTATTACTTCATTGGCAATGGGGGGTTGATAGTACTAGGCGCCCTTTATGCCAGTGAGCTAATAAAGCTTAAACCAATGGTTGTTTCCCCCCCCTCTGGCAAAGTTTAGAAACTAGCATGAGGTCATGGCCAGTAGATCATTTCGATTTACTGACCATAACCAAAGTCATTAGTGCCAGTTAGAATACATACGATATGCCAAGAGCCCCCCCTTGACTTGTAACAGAAGCAGCAATGATCGGACTTTTCTCAATATCACCTTGCAAGTTGGTGTATCGAACGCTCGCATTTAACCGTAAACTCTCTGTGAGAAAAATATACCCACTTAGACCCACAAAGTATTGACCATCCCAGTCAGCTTCAAACTCATCAAGACCAGAACGAAGAGATTCTGCTTTTGAAACACCATATAAGTGATTGTTAATCTTATCACTATTATACGAATAACCAATTTGTGGCGTAATACCGAAGCGATTCATTCTAATAGGTAACCTCCAAGAGGCTTCCGCGTATAAACCATTATGCTTGTTTCCGAGATCTGTTCCCGCTCCAACTTCAAACACACCGACTTGCGATAACATCTGATAGCTGACACCACCAAGAACCGATGCTTCTCGCTCATCCAGTTGCTGAATTTGCACATCTTCGGAATCTGAAGGTTTCAGCGTTCTAGGGTCATAAGCCAACCTGAAGATCACGTTTGTCGGTGTGCCAATTGGAAACAACCTAACACCAGCAGAAAACCCCACGGAGAAACACATGCTCGCTTTCATAACCAACAACAGGAATTGCTACGACATTAGCGTCTGTATCTTTATAAACTTCAGGAGAATACGAAGTCATTGCACCTAGTGAGACCTGGCCAGCAACGGCTGAATTCCCCAAAAACGGTCAACATAGTACCCAGCATTATGCATAGCGCATTGTTGCGGATCACCAAGCTATTATTTCTCACACCGCTAGTTCTCACGCTGCTAGCTATTCTATTCCTTACTATTGAAGCTACTTCATAAACGTTCATTGCTACTCTCATGGCTTTCTTTGTTTCTTGGTATTAATATAAACACCGCACAAAAAAAGAACATCGTACGGTATGAGTTCAAAATAAAAGGCGAGTTGATCGCCTATTAATAACGTCACGCACTATACCGCTCGCATGACTGTAAATCTATAGAAACCTTCTACCGTTTTCACTCATCATTTTAACAATCGAACCAGCAGCGTACCCGGTTCGCGCATTGGATCCTGATTGACACTCAACACATAGCCACTGGATGGCGCTTCATAGCGTTTGAGCTCATCACCAAAGCTATCATATTGAACCGCTACCAACTGGCCAGCTTCAACTCGTGCCCCTATTTCTACCTGGGGGGGCAGAGCAAAGCCTCCGACTTCGGAGCGTACTGTGATCACTTTTTTCCCTTCGAAGTGTTCATGAGTTGCTGATTTCGGTTCACCAACGATAACGCCTTCGGCCTTAAGTATATTCAAGACCCCCCCTTGCAGAGAACGCTCAATCATATCTGGCTGTAGCACCTTGCCGGCCCCCCCAACTTCAACAGTAATCGAAGGAACACCACTTCGGTTCCATACCGTTTCCAGCACACCTTCATCACCAGGATCATCAAAAATGCAATCGGGGGGGTTCATCAGGCGAGCCATTTTTACCGTCTGGGGGGAATACGGTAATCAGCAAAGACATAAAGCGGATACTCTGCCCCCCCGAGTTTGAGTATGCAGGTCGATCGCAAAATCAGCGTTATGTCCCAACAGGTTCTGCCAAATCGCCGCAATATACCGTTGGGCAGCATCACCATCCGGGTTGCCCGGGAAAATCCGATTGATATTAGTCGGTGAGGCATCAGGATCGGAAGGAATAAAATCCCGACTATGCATCAGCATCCCAGAAACATTAACGATTGGCACAATAGTCACTGTGCCCGTGATTGTTTGCGACTGTAGCTGCTGAATAATCTTCTGCGCGGTAATCACCCCCATTGAGCTCATCACCATGGACACCGGCTGTGATCATGACCTGTGGCCCCCCCGCTATCTGCGGATCACCACGGAATACAATAACAGGCAGATGCCAGCTTTGACCTATACCGTTATTTTGCGGACGAAACCAAAAACTATGATAACCCTCAGGTAATTCTTCTGCCGCCAGATGCTCAATCACCTGACGGCCTTGCAGAACATCTTGTGTATATCGCATTTTCTTCACTTCACTCTCCCTACCCTAGTCTTATCACACGACTTGGTTTCATTAACACCCAATGTAAGCAACATGTTTATCAAAATAAAGCAAAGCTTATAGGCTGCTCCACAAAAACTAATATCTGGAATGTCGGCTCTCAAAAATGGTGATGTCCTCTCTGTTATCCTTTTATGTCGAGTTGATCACAAAAATTGATTATCATGCTCGTTCTAAGAATTTTAAATGTGGATACACAACATGTACAAACTGGTTGCACTCGATATGGATGGCACCCTGCTTAACTCCCAGAAAGAGATTTCTGTGCGTACCAAGCAGGCAATCAATGACGCTAGAGAACGAGGCGTCCATGTCGTTTTGGCTTCGGGCCGACCTTTGGAAGGTATGGCTGACTATTTGGCTCAGCTAGGCATGACCAGCAACGATGACTATGTTCTCAGCTACAACGCTTCGCTTGTACAGCGAGTTGAAAGCAAAGAAGTTATCAGAAAGCAAATCATGAAAGGCAGCGATGCCAAGAACATTGCCAGCCTTAGCCACGATCTTGGTGTGTTCGTCCATGCTTTCTCACCGACTCGCGGCCTGATCACTCCTCAAAACAACACCTACACCCAGCATGAATCGACTATCAATGGCGTAGAGGTTACTGAGATTGATTTTTCCGAGCTCGACAACGATGAAGAAATCATCAAAGTCATGATGGTGGCCGATCCTGAGATCTTATCTGCGGCTATTGCCCAGTTACCCGAATCACTATATGAACAGTACACCATAGTTCAAAGTGCGCCTTTCTTCCTCGAGCTGCTTAACCCGAAAAGCAACAAGGGTGCTGGTGTCGCCATGCTGGCTGAGCACCTTAATATCAATGCGAGTGAAATAATTTGTATGGGTGATGCCGGTAATGATCACCATATGATCGAATATGCCGGCCTTGGCGTGGCGATGGGCAACGCCACCGAGGATACCAAAGCACTGGCTAACCATATTACCGATACCAACGATAACGATGGTGTTGCCAAGGTGATTGAAGAGTTCATCTTAATGAGATCGTAACTTTGAAGATAGTAGCCGTGTAAAATACACATACATTGCAAAAAAACAACCATAGCTTGAAATAGCTTATTTGTGGCTTTGTTGACCAAATCGGTATGAGCTTTTTCCATTATTGATGATCTGATCGAATAGTCATCTCTTACAGGTCGTTTCAATGGGAAAAATTCATACCGAACAAACAATTATCAGGATTTTAATCAAGCACTGATTAACCGCGACTCACTATCATTTATCCCCTTAAACTTCAAATATCTGACTATTTGCAGTATGTGTACCTCAGTGGTCTTTTAGTAAATAAAGTGTGCCTTCGTCAGCAAATTCTTGGCAGTAGTTCACCTTGCGGCAAGTCTAAATAACGACTGCTACCCCCAAGGGGTTTTCAGAACCACCTTCCCCCATGCGTTCTTCCGATACCCTACCGATGATAGCTGCCGGGGCCTCACTATCAAATGTATGCATGATCCTAAGTGCCTTAATTGCCTCAGCTTCTGGCATCGCTATGAGAAACGTGCCTTCATTGGCTAAATCAAAAGGTTCAAAGCCATACAGCTCACATAACCCCCTTGACTTCATCACAGACAGGAATAGCGCACTCTTCAACAGTTATACCTACATTAGAGCTATCGCCCACTCATTTAACACAGCCGACAAACCGCCACGAGTAGCATCTCGCATGGCATGAAGTTCAAGGCCTGCCTCAATGAGACATTTAATAGCTGGCCATAACGTCGCACAGTCACTAATGAGCGTTGTTTCTAGCGTTAAGCCTTCACGGGCCATGAGTATAGCAGCACCATGCCGACCTATATCTCGGGAAACAATTATCACATCACCTAACTTAAGGTTTTTAACCGAGACCCCCCCGTCAACCTGAATATGCCCTATACCTGAAGTATTAATTAATAACCCGTCAGCACATCCCTTTGGTACTACCTTAGTGTCACCACAAACAATTTTAGCGCCACTCTTGTCCATTTCATTAGCCATACTACGAACAATTTTCTTAAGCTTGCCAAGATCAAAGCCTTCTTCGATGATAAAACTACAGCTAAGATACTCAGGCTTGGCACCCATGACCGCTAAATCATTTACTGTACCTGCAATGGCTAGTTTGCCTATATCGCCACCAGCAAAAAACAATGGCGACACCGTAAAGGAATCTGTAGTAAAGGCAGTATCACCGCTTAACTGTAGTCGGGCTGCATCTTCATCATTATTTAAAATAGGGTTATCAAATGCGCTAAAAAATAGCGATTTTATCAGCGTGTTCGTTTCCTGACCGCCACCACCGTGACTAAGCTGAATCACTTCAGGCTTTTTATTGATATTTGACATACTTAGACTCCGTTGTAGCGATAATACGCATTGCAGGCACCTTCAGAACTAACCATGCAACTACCCAATGGTGTTTGTGGAGTGCACCCTCGACCAAAAACCTTACAGTGCTTAGGTTTTGATAAGCCTCGTAAAATATCACCACATTGGCATGCTTTATGGTCGTCAATCTCTCTAACCGGTAATCTATCGGCATATTTATATTCGGCATCCCTATGACGATAGACTTCCTTTAACATTAATGCTGAGTCTGGAATTGGACCTAAACCACGCCAGCGAAACGAAGGGCGTACCTTGAAGTATTTATCTATCTTGGCCTGAGCCATAAGATTACCGTGCTCAGTGACAGAGCGACTGTACTGAATATCAAGCTTGGCAACTCTTGATGCCATCTGCTGAGTGATACGTAAAATAGACTCCATAACATCGACAGGCTCGAAACCCGAAACCACCACAGGTATGGCATAATTTTCAACTGCAGAACGATACACCTTAGCCCCCACTGATCACGCTCACATGCGCCGGGCCAATAAAGGCATTTACTCTAACGTTAGAGTCAGCCATTACAGCATCGATGGCAGGAGGTACCAACACATGATTAATATGAAACAGAAGGTTATCAATTCGCTGAATTTCAGCCAGTTCAATTAGTACCGCAGTCATCGGCGTTGAAGTTTCAAACCCTATGGCAAAAAAGATTACCGTTTTATCTGAGTTCTCTTTGGCTATCCTCAGAGTATCAAGTGGATCATAGATAGGACGAATATCGCAGCCTCGGGAGCGAAACTCCGCCAAACTACCTTCAGAACCTGGGATTCGGATCATATCACCAAGAGTCACAAGAATAACACCTGGTAAACTAGCCAGTGCAGCTGCATGATCTATACGCTCCTTGGGGCATAATGCAAACAGGACACCCCGGACCATGAATGAAATCAATATGCTCAGGTAGTAATTGATTCAGCCCGTACTTCATTATGGTATGAGTGTGCCCACCACATACTTCCATAATATTGATATTATCCTTAACATTCAGGGCCTCTTTTCGAATCTTATGCGCCAAGGTTTTTATGGTTTCCGGGTCACGAAACCCCTTGATATAACTGATTTAAATTCAGCATGGCTGCGATTCCTCAATGTTCAACTTTACAACCAGCTCTTGATACTGTGCCAAACTCAGTTCGGCGTCACTCTTATTAATTTTCTCCATTACAAAACCAATATGGATCAGCACATAATCATCAATACTCAATGACTCTGTCATTAAATGGGGTACTGACTTCACGTTTCACCCCCCCCATTGTATCGACAGTGACACTATGGGACTCTTCATCCACTTCTACAACTTGTGAAGGAATAGATAAGCACATTATGTTAGTTTCTCCGGTATGAGCGGACAGTTAACTCGAAAAAACAGGAGTTCGCATTTATAGTTTATTACCAGTTTCAGTAATTAGTAATCACTTTGAATTGATTTGATTTCATGAAAATCAACATTATATAGACAAAAATATAAACAGTCTTTCTTCTAGAGCTATCTAATTAAATACTGAAAATACTGTCACCCAATACTAAATGATTAATAAAAAATCGTTCTAGTTATTTTTCACCATGGAATAGCATTATTTGAACGGAATTCTATCAATGACCTTTCTAACCAATCTAGCCAAGTCGACATACCATGACCACTTTTTGCAGACAGCTCTATTATATGCGTTTTCTTGGAGAGATCAGTAATCGCTTTCCTCGCCCCTAACTGATGAAAAATCATCAAAAAAAGATATAAGATCTGTTTTTGTTAGCAGAACATTATCAGCCGTTCTAAACATGACTGGATATTTCGATGGTTTATCATCACCTTCCGTTACCGATAGCAGAACTACATCTAGATGTTGGCCAAGATCGAAACTGGCAGGACAGACTAAATTGCCAACATTTTCAATAAACAAAATAGCGACATTCTCTAACTCAAGTTGTTTTTGCGCATTCGTAATCATATGAGCATCTAAGTGACATGCCATTCCTGTAGTGACTTGAATGACTGGAACATTATGTTTTCTGATCCTATCTGCATCATTTTCTGTTTCAAGATCACCCTCAATCACTGCGACGCCAATACCTCGAGATTTCAGCGCACTAATACTTGATTCCAACAAGCGAGTCTTTCCGCTTCCCGGGGGGGATGACATCAGATTGATCACCAATATCTTGTGGCGATTAAAAAAGGCTCGGTTATGCTCAGCTTGGTTATTATTCTCGTGCAAAAGATTTTTTATTACTGTGAATGACTTTTGTCCACTTTCAGTTCGAGAGTGTTTTCCTCCATCTTGTATTAAATGTCTATTACCGTCAGTAATATTACAGCTACATGTGTTACACATAAATTAACCTGCCATATATTAGAGGTGTTTTAATTAAGTTATTAGTAATGAAAATCAAACACTATTATTTAAATTCTCTTCTGCCAGTAATAAATGAAGCTTCATGCTTTTCATATGAAAGATCATCTGTTCAATAGAAGCCGAAAGCTCTACTAATTCTTGCTCAATAAGCATTTCTTTCCAGGCTTCCATTTGGACAATATGCTCATCATTGTTGCTACCCCCCCAATAGGATAACCAAAGACTAAGCCGTTTAACCATTAGTAGTAAGTCTTCCTTATTCTCACTTTGCTTGATTTCTCTTTGTTTCATAACCACTCCTATTACTCTTCTATAAGCTGCTCCTCAAGAACAACAGTACTCTAAAAAGTCAACCACTACCGGTTTAAAACCATGTAAGACTCGTGCGGGCTCAAAAAATGTAGTTACAACGATTTCCATTAAATCGAAATCAATTTGGGTGACATTTTCAATAATTTCTTTGGTGCCATTAGATACAAGCGTTACTTTAACATTACACATATATAATCTCCGACCTTCCACTGGATTAATGAATTTATTGACCATTATAAAGTTTAATAAGCGAAGTTTTAATATCCTGAATCTCTGAAATAAAGCATCCACCTATATCAAATGCACATAAACCACGTTTATCTGCATTTCTAATTGATTCACTGCTAGAGAGAGAGCCTAGGAAGTGTTTACCTTTCAATGCATTTTGCAAAAATATAAGATCATCATTACTTACTACTTTACTGGCAACATAAACAATTCTATTTATGCCAATTTCGCCAGCAAGCGTTTCTATCTGTGTTGATGTCTGTAAGCTACGTTGACCCGGTTCAACTACCACGACTAGCACATCTACCGCCTCTGCAGTTGAACGCCCAAGGTGTTCGATACCAGCCTCCATATCCATGATCACAACATCATCACGATCCAGCAAAAGGTGCTTCATTAAACTTCGCAACAGTGTATGTTCAGGGCAAACACACCCAGAGCCACCATGTTCGACAGTTCCCATCAAGAGCAACCGTACACCAGCATGTTCAATGCAGTGACTATCAGGTAAATCATCAACTTTAGGATTGAGTACAAACAGTCCAACGTTATTTTGATCCGCTCCGGTACGTTCTTTCGCTAAGTTTTTCATTCTGGAAAATGGTTGCAAATTACTGCGCTCTTTTTCAGAAATACCAACAGCTGAAGCAAGATTAGCATCGGGATCAGCGTCTATCGCCAATACCCGGCTTCCATCAGCAGCAAAGGTTCTGGCTAGTAATCCAGCGATGGTCGTTTTGCCTACTCCACCTTTACCCGTAATTGCTATTTTCATAGTCACCTCGTCAGTTGGGTTACGGGTGACAAACTTTGTCACCCATTTGTCATTTGTTTAGATACCCAACCCTTGTCGCTTACCTTTAATCACTTCCACGAGTTTATTGCCCGCAATTTTAGGATCGGTTTCAACAAGAAAGTAACCACCAAATAAGTCTTTAGCACCTTCCTGCATTAATTCAGTGACCACATCAGAACCGGTAACCTGCGGTATTGTACCTAAGTGCGTTGGCAAACCGATCGCTACCCCCCCATGAGGCAATAGCAATGGCCTTTTCCGACATAGCTTCAGGGGCAGAGGCCACTACAGGTAAGTCACATAAATCAACGCCAAGCCTGTTGGCCAGCGCCGTAGCCAGAGTAACAGCACGACTGTTATCAACACAGGAACCCATATGCAATACCAGTGGTAAAGGGCCATTGAGACCAGCAGCCTCACCGATCTGTGTTAGAACCGCCTTGAGAGAGTCACCCGCGTACTGCTCCGTTGCCTGCTGGTTCATCAGACCATGCTTGGCAAACGCCCCAGCTCCACAGCCCGTAGCTAGCAGCAACACATTATTTGCTGCCAATGTTCTAGCAATAATCTGGTAACTTTCATCCTGCACCGTCTGCGTGCTATTACAGCCAGCAAATAAGGCAACACCCTGGATATTACCATTCACTATATTGTCAACCAGAGGCTTAAGCGGGTCGACGGCATCGAGCTTAGATAGAGCAGTAATGACAGCTTCACTACTGAAGCCCACCACCGCTGTCTGTTTGATATTGGGGGATATTAACCTTATTCGGATCTCGGCGAGTATAAGCATTGATTGCACACTGAATCACCTCTCTCGCCGTTTCCACCGCATTTTCCTCGTGGAAACTAATATGACGCGCACCCTGCATTTTATTTTCATCCATCGTCGTAATGACTTCTGTATGAAAGCAATTACCAATCTGCGGCAAAGATGGCATTATGCACTGCACATCGACCACCATGGCATCTAATGCTCCGGTCAGGATTGCCATTTCCTGTGACAGATAATTAGTTGCCAAAGGGACACCGTGGCGTATCATAACCTCATTACCGGTACAGCAAATACCGACAATATTGATTCCCTTTTCGGCACCGGCTCCTTTGGCAATATCATTCATATCCCTTGCAATGTCACAAATGACTTCACTAAGCAACGGATTGTGGCCATTGACAGCTATGTTGACAGCATCTTTATCTATCACGCCGATATTAGCTTCAGTGACAACCGGGCTCGGGGGGGTCCCGAACATAACGTCAGACAGTTCCGTCGCCAATGACATACCATTAAAGTCAGCTAATGCTCCGCGAATACCACCAAGGAACACATTTTTTGGTTCAGCATCACAACCAATGTGTGTTCTGGCCATGATCTGTGACACCGTGGCATCGATATTGTGGGGGGGTAACGCTCCTAGGCGACTAAGGAGATCCACCCGCTTATCCGGCAGTGTCGCGCTTATCCAATGACAACCTTTGTGGTGATCCTGGTTCTGAAAGTCTTCAAGTGTTTTTGTTGCCACATCATGGGCAACTTCAAGCATTTCTTTACCCAACGTATCGATATCGAGCAACTCTGCAATACGATAAAGTTTATCCTCATCACGTATCCGATAAGCCGGTAGTAGCCCCTTACCAACTTTCTGCATAGCCAAGGCAATATGACGCCCATGCTCTGAGTGAGCCGCTGCGCCAGCTGCCATCATCCTGGTCACATTACGAGCAACAATGGTATGTCTATCTGCCCCGCAAATCCCTAACTGTGGTCCCTCACCAAAGGGGGTCGACTCGACAAGGGCCTTTGTAACAAATTCGGCAGCAAAGACCTAAGGACCCAAAACCACACTGCGGAAGTTGCATTTGGTACCGATCAAAAACCGTTGCTATATCCTCTTTATCAGCAACCTTACACAAAGCTTTAACCGCTGGATCGCTTGTTTTTATTATCAGGCTCATTACAGTTTCCTCAATGTCAAATTCAGATGTTTCTGTGACTGAGCTAGTTCTTTAGCTCTTGCTTGAACCAGCGCCATTCGATATTCGTGCAGGTTGATTAGTTTTATTGCTTTTGTAGGACAAGCTTCAACACATGCTGGTTCTTGTTTGCCACTTTCCATGCGCCAAGTAGTACAAAGATCGCATTTCAACGCTACTCCTTGATTTGTAGAGCACCCATCATCTTTAAATGCATCTCGTTTAACGGTGATCACACCAAACGGGCACACCATGACGCACAATTTACAACCCACACAATTCTCTTCAACGATCTGAACTTGATCATTTTCTTGACGGCAGGCTCCTGTAGGGCAAACCTTTGCACACGGCGCATCCTCACATTGCCGGCATTGCATCGGCATCATTACTCCGTCCGAAACAACAACTTTTGTTCGTGAAAACAGAGGTAGTTTATTAATAACAGAATCTATTATGCCGCCTTTCCCACCATGAGCGACGGCACAGGCAAGCTCACAGCTATGACAGCCCAAGCATTTCTGTGCGTCCGCATAGATAATATTGTTCTCCAGTTCTTTCATAACACCGGCCTTATTAGTTTTTATAACTTCATACTTCAAAGCTATCGATAAACAGCTCTTCTCCCTGTAACAACTCAAGATCTTTACAGGCACAACATGTACATTTGAACTGGAAATTAAAAACCTCAAACTCATGTAAGCATGACTTACAACGAGCAACTGCAGCCAGATGATCTATTACCAGTTCAGCGCCTTCCGCAATTGTATTTTCTACAAACATTTCAAAACAAAACCGTAGAGCTTGTGGTTCTACCGCTTGGAGCTTTCCAACTTTAATCGTTACTTTTTTTACTGCACAAACCTCATGTCGATTTGCTTCTGATAGCAAGATTTTGACTAACCCATCGGTAATTGAAGCTTCATGCATATCAAGTCCAAATAAAGTTGATAAGTTTAAATTCTGATTTTATATTTAATACTACTCGATACGGGGGGGTGTCTGTCGGCTAGCTGACACTCAAACATCAACTAGGTCAGATTTAATAAGAACACAACGTTTTCGGTGCCTCGATTGTACTTACGAAGCAAGTAAGCCTGGTGTTAAAGATAAAATTGTTGAAATGGCAATGAATAGCTCTGGCGTAAGAGACACGGGACGTGTCTTGAAAGTCGCTTACAACACGGTTTTGCGTACTTAAAAAAACGCTCGCCAAGGCAGGTAATCACAATACCTTTTGATATCGCTAATATTGAATTGATATGTGAAGTTGACGAACAATGGTCGTTTGTTAGCAATAAGAGAAACCAGCGCTGGCTTTGGTATGCTTGGGAGCCTAGATATAAACGTATCATAGCCCATGCTTTTGGGAAAAAAGATACAGATGCGTTTAATAACGCTACAACGTCTTCTATCGAAGTTTACCATTCCTTTTTATTGTACAGATGACTATCGCGTTTACTCTGCCAACTTACCGAAAGAAAAGCACATCATAGAGAAGCGATACACACAAAGGACAGAGCGAACCAATCTCACACTAAGAACTCGCCTTAAACGGCTAGTTCGAAAAACTATCCGTTTCTCCAGGTCAGAAGAAATGCACGATAAGGTTATCGGCACCTTCATTGAACGAGAGTTTTACAACTGATAACAGGTTGGAGCCATAACCCCCTTCTTTAGCTATGGTGGGACAGCGATGAACACCCAAGGGATCACCTTTGGCATCATTATAGCACTGTGGCGCTCACGCCTACACCGAATCGAAAAAAGTGGATAGCGTCTAATAAATATATAAAAGCCCTCAAATATCGAGGGCTTATGTTTATATCTTGGTGTATATTCTGATTGATCTTTTGCTTGAACTGGCTTTAGCCAAGCAAAGCAATACACGCGCCGCTTGCAGCAACCACAGGTGCCATAAAGCGAGTTGGAATAAAGCGCGCAAGTTGGTAACCCAAAGAAACAATGATGGTCGATGCTAATAGCATACCCGGCGCAAACTCCATTAATACCGCACCGCCAAGTTCAACACCGTGCGCCCAACCATGGAACAATACCAAGGTTACAGAAAGGCTAAGTAGAACTGTGTTTGCGACGTTAGTTTCTTTATTACGCATTTTCCACATGGTGGCTGCAACCACAAACAACGAGCCTAGAATCAAGGTTTCCATCCCAGTGATAGCACCACTTAACTCACCTAACAGCACACCCGCGAACATAAAACTAAGTACGGACGCCAACAACATAAATCCTTTTTTCACACTGTTTGCTTGGCGAGCAACAAAACCCATAGCCAGTAACATCACTAAGTGATCAAGGCCAAAGAAAGGGTGAACAAAACCTTCCATAAATGAATTATGCAAACCATGAACACCAACGTGTGCCGATGCCAATGGCGACGCGATCAATAACGCTGCTGAAATACAGCCTAAATGTGTTTTTTTCATCTTAAATACTCACTCATAAATACGGGTAAAATAGAAACAGCAATACTTAACCAATTCCATATATTAGATTCTCCAACTACTCACAAATAGACATGAGCAAGGATTGACTCATTAGTCCGAATCTACCCTATTTAATTACAACTTACTGTCAGCAAGCCGACAGTCCCCCCCACCTCCAATTTAAATTAGATTAAATACACATTGTTATATTGACTCTCAAAGACATATGAAAGAGGAATAATATGCTTGAACATTCCATTCTGGCTTGGGGGGGAGGGGGGGCAGGACTTCTACTCATAGGTGAAATATTGGCATTGCGTAATGTCAATAATCTCAAAAGAGTACTCTTGTTCTCAACCATAGCTGAAATAGGCTATATCGGACTTGGTATCGGACTTGGAAGCTTTGCCGCTGAAACTGGAGCCTTTTTACATATCGGACTTCAATCAGTAATGCGGCTATTGGTCTTTATTTCCGCTTGTGTTCTGATTAAGAATGCAGGTTCATCAAGCCTGAATAAACTGTCGGGGAAGTGGCCAAAGAATGCCATTTATCGCTACGATATTTGGTTTTGGATTGTTCTCTGTAATGGGACTATCCCCCCCATTTAAAGGGTCATTCAGTAAGTTTCTTATTATTTATGGTGCCGTTGAACAAGAGCAATGGTTACTGGCACTAGTTTGTACGCTGGCCAGCATCATTGCCGCGGTTTATTACTTACATGTGATTCAGCGAGTTTGTCTCGAAAAGTCAACTAACTGCAATAACAACTTAAAAACCAATGTTGGTTCTTTCAGCTGGTCACCAACCACATTTCTCATACTTTTTCTCACATTGCTAACCATACTTCTTAGTATAGAGCCAGAGCCGTTTGTTCATATTGCCCAGTCTTTTGCAACACAATCTTCCATAGTAACGTTACCAGAATTTGAAACACCTTGGGCACCGATAGTTCTCGTCCCCCCCTTACCTAAGTGCTTTTGTTTTATGTCTGATCGGCTACTTTTCTCCCAAATCCCGAGATTTGTTAGCAGTGATTGTAGCAACCATTACCTTTGGCCTTGCGTGGAATATAAATGACCTAGACAGCCTTTCATATTTATTTACCCCTTATTTTTGCACTCATATCCTTATTGGTTATTATCTATTCCGTGTGTTATATGAAAGGTAACACACATACAAACCGTTACTACTTCTTTCTTTTCTTAATGACGGGCTCTTTGCTTGGCGTTAGCACAGCATCCGATTTTGGCAATTTTTATCTATTTTGGGAGTTGATGACCTGGAGTTCGTACTTCCTCGTTATACATGAACAAACAACTGACGCATTAAAGGCTGGTAAGAAGTATTTCTTAATGTGTGTATCAGGCGCCTACATCATGCATTTTGGTATTTTGCTATTGCATGAGAATCTCGGCAGCTTCGATATGACAGTGATTGCGGCTGGAGTTAACCAGCTTTCGGAACCCATTGCGTTAACTGCGTTAGCTGCATTTATTACCGGCCTAGGGGGGGTAAAGGCTGGTTTATTTCCACTTCACAGTTGGCTACCTGACGCCCACCCCCCCGTGGCGCCATCGTCAATTTCGGCACCTATGTCGGCGATTTTGACTAAAGCAGGGATCTATGGTTTGACCAAGGTGCTGTTCGTCATCTTCGGTACGGGCACACTAATGAGCTATGGCAAGGTTGGGGACTTCTCATTAGCCGGTTTTACTTTGAGCGTTCTCGGTGGATTAACCTTCATATATGGCGAAGTCAAAGCACTAAGAGAGTCCAACCTAAAGCGCTTACTGGCATTTTCCACCTTAGCTCAAGTTGGTGAAATCGTTGCTGTATTAGGTATTGGCAGTTACCTCAGTACCGCGGGTGCATGATGCATGTCATGAACCATGCTGTTTTCAAAAGCTTGCTATTTCTCGCCGCTGGTGCCGTTATTTTCCGCATGAGAAGTAAGCGCTTAGAAGATCTTAAAGGTGTTGGCCGCAAGATGCCATTTACTTGTGGCTGTTTTGCTATCGGTATTCTGGCGATCATGGGATTACCCCCTTTCAGTGGCTTTTTTAGTAAATTTCTCATGGTATACGCCGCTGTAGAAGCGGGCAAATTGCTGTTGCCTATATTGATATTACTAGGCAGTGTCATTGGCGCTATATATTACATTCGAATCATTCGGGTTCTATTTTTGAGCAATACCAGGGAGCTGAAATATCAGAAGCACCTTGGTCAATGCGCCTGCCTTTGGCCGTGTTAGCATTTCTCGTGTTGCTAGGTGGATTAGTGCCTGAGCTGAGCCTATCACTTTCGCGCCCAGTTGCTGACCTTATCGCGAGTCGAGGCGAACTAGCGATTATCGCTATTCCCAACTTAACTCTGGACTGGTCGATCAGTGCATTTGTCGCCTGTAGTGGTGCCGTATTGGTATACTTTGTGGGTAAGCGATGCCCTACTAGAGCCGGTATTACTTCAGTCATAGTGATGGCAATAGCTTTATCGGCCGTTTTGTTTGAAGCGAATCGCTATGATCTGCTGTCATTCTGGTTTGCCATTCTTGTTGCGGCAGTTGGCGTACTAAATCTACTGTACTCTATCGGCTATATGAAGCATGGCCATGCGCAAAACCGATTCTTCTTTTTCTTTGTCTTCATGATTGGTGGTTTGCTAGGGGGTTACTGCAAGCAAAGATATGTTCAATTTCTTTGCTTTCTGGGAAATCATGAGTAGTTGGACACTATATTTTGTCATTATTCATGAAGAAACCCAGGACTCACTGGCTGAAGGGTTTAAATACTTCATCTTTAACTTCATCGGGGCCAGTTGCATGTTTCTCGGAATCGTAATGTTGACCGCGAAAACGGGCTCTTTCGATTTTGACCAAATCAGCCAAGCCGCACTGACTATGCCTCTGCCATGGTTAGCCACAGCACTCATTTTAATCATTGCAGGCTTGATCATGAAAGCCGCACAGCTTCCGTTTCGAATCGATTTCCAGATGCATCCACCAACGGCTCCGACCCCCTGTTAGTGGCTATATTTCTGCAGTTCTACTTAAAAGTGGTCCCTATGGCGTACTCAAGATATTTGCCGTGCTAGGTGGGATGACTGTTTTTGGAAAATTGGGAACCAGTGATGAGCTTTCTGGCTTAATGTATGCCGTTGCTGTCATTGCCGCTGTCACCCTCTTATATGCGGGTGCGATGGCGATGATCCAAACGGGCATTAAGCGCCTACTGATTTATAGCACAGTGAGTCAATTGGGGGGGTATGTTTTACTTGGCATAGCACTGACTTCACCGCTTGGAGTTGCTGGGGGGGGTCTGATGCATTTTGTTAATCACATGATGCTGAAAAATATTCTCTTTCTCGCTGCGGCTGTATCTTGGCCCAAGTCCATGTTGAGAGCTTAAATAAGCTCGGTGGTCTGGGGGGGCGTAAGATGCCATACACATTTGGCCTATTCCTGTTTGCAGGGTTGTCATTATCTGGTCTTCCACCACTTAATGGATTTGCATCTAAATGGCTTATCTATCAAGCGACTTTTCAATCTGGTCACTATCTGCTGGGCTTAAGCGCGCTGATGTCTAGTCTGTTTACTTTGGCCGCTGTGCTTAAATTTGCCCATGTCGCCTTCATGGGGCAGCCATCAGAGGCATGCAAAACGGTTAAAGAAGCGCCGCTAAGCATGTTACTACCCATGTTTATTCTGGCCGGTATGAGCTTGGCTGTCGGGGTTTTCCCCCCCGGACTATTACTTGTACCAATCAGTGAGATCATGTCGGCGATGGAGTTAGGAAACCTGTCTGTCACTTGGTTTGGTGCCTTACCAAGTACTGGTTCGTGGCATCCGCTGTCATTGACCCTGATACTGCTTTTATTCAGTGCGCTGGGCTGGCTTTTTTACCGCAAGAGCAATCAACAACATGTTGATATTCATATCCACGGCTGCGGGGGGGTAACGGATATAACGCCAGCTGAGAGCCATGTGAATGCTTCAAGTTTATATGAAGCCCCTGAAAAATTAATTCGCACTTTACTGCTTGATAAAAACGGCCGTAGGAAATAGCTATGTTTGAAATGATGAATACGCTAGAACTGAAGGCAATATTAGCCCCCCCACTAATATTACTTCCTGCAACCTTTGGCGCCTTGATCTTTGGCTTACTGCTTAAGGGAGTTGACAGGATCTTGGTTGCTAGATTACAGCGTAGAATTGGTCCGCCACTGCTACAGCCTTTCTTCGATATTATTAAATTAATGCAGAAACAGTCGATGGTTCCTATTGGTGCGCCACGAAAACTATTTCTAGCCCTGCCATTGCTTGGAGCATGCAGTATGTTCCTTGCCATAGGGCTCGTACCCATACCAGGAGTGTACGAACCCAGCGCCCAATTTGGTGATTTGCTGGTATTGCTCTATTTATTAGCTATACCTGCAATTGTCCTAATGCTGGCTGGCTCAGCTTCGGGCTCAACATTTGGTGCGATAGGTTTCTCTCGGGAGATGTCTATTATGCTGGCTTACGAAGGTCCCTTGTTGTTGGTCTTAGTGAGTGTGGCAATTAAAACAGGCTTATCCCAGGGGCAATTCATCACCTTTTCGTTGATGGATATCGTGCAGTACCAACAACTTAATGGATCATTCCTCTTCGACCCTTGGATGTGGCCAGCAGTACTAGCATATCTAAGCTTCATTCCAGCGAACTTGGGGATCCCTCCTTTTGATATACCGGAAGCCGAATCAGAAGTGCTGGAAGGACCTTTGTGCGAATACTCAGGGCCAGCACTGGCATTATTTAAAATCATGTCAACCATGAAACTATCGTTGTACTGGCTCTGGGCATCGCACTCTTTTGTCCCGGAACAAATACAGGAATGTGGGCTGCAGTAATTTTTGTATTCAAATGCTCACTTTTTTTCTTACTGACCAAATCCTTGTTACGCGCTTCCGTTGGGCGGATGCGGATAGACCAAGCATTTCTATTTTACTTCAAATGGCCCGAGCTACTTGGCGTAGTTGGACTATTGCTCATTGTTTTACAAGGCTAAGAGGGATTGCTAATGAGTTTTATAACAAATGTATCCAAGCAGTCTCCATGGCTGTATCGAATCAATGCCGGTTCTTGCAATGGCTGTGATGTGGAACTGGCCACAACTGCGCTGATCCCACGCTACGACGTTGAACGTCTTGGATGCCAATATTGTGGTACGCCTAAACATGCCGATATCGTCTTGATCACGGGGCCATTGACCGCACGGGTAAAAGAAAAGGTATTGCAGGTCTACAAAGAGATCCCGGATCCAAAAGTAACTGTTGCAGTTGGAATTTGCCCGATCTCTGGCGGGGTATTCAGGGACAGCTACGCCATCGAAGGTCCAATCGATAAATACATAAATGTTGATGTCAATATTCCAGGTTGTCCGCCACGCCCTCAAGCCATTATTGAAGGCATTGCAATGGCAATTGAGATTTGGAAAGAACGCCTGTAGGAGAGTGATATGAAGATGATAAAAGTATTACTGAATAATTTGATTCAGGGACCATCGACAGACCCCTTTCCCTTCGGTGAAACCTTCACCCCCTGAAGGCCTGAGGGCAAGAATCCATTTCGATGAAACGGCTTGTACAGGCTGCCGCATGTGTGAACACGTTTGTGCCGGCGGAGCGATTCGATGTGAAGACAGCGAAAAAGGTATGAAATTTACAGTGTGGCATAACAGCTGCACTTTTTGCGGACTCTGTGAGCATTACTGCATGCCCAAAGCCATTACTCTTACCGAAGATTGGCACCTGGCACACAAGCAAGAAGACAAATATAAGATGATAGAACAAGGAATTGTCGCATTAGTTTCTTGTGAATACTGTAGCAAAAAAATGACCCCCAAGCGGCCCCCAAAATTACAGCAGTCGCATATCAAGGTACAAACAAAATGATCGAAAAGCTCGGAAAGATATGTCCAGATTGCCGTCGAAAACACTCTGCGAAATTGCTATCAAAAGGAACATCTCTATGATCGACAAAGTTAATCTATTAAAAGAAATGCTCGCTTGTAGCTTGCAGGGAATATATTCGTTGGATGTTCACGTCAATGATCAAGGTGTTTATAGTATATGGTGCAAGTTAGAGGATGCATGTGACATCCAGGCGACAGCCAGCACGGTAAAAAAAACTTAGGGGACGACTAAGTACTATCACGGCTTATCAATTAAAGAGCCCGCAGCCCTCAGTGAATCATGAAATTGCGTACCACTTCGACATTTATGGTGCAACCCTTACCGCAACGGTGCAGTTAATCGGTGATGATAATAAAATCATGTCGTTGACACCTATATTTCGTAATGCCGATTGGAATGAAAGAGAATTCATGGAGCTATACGATATCAAAGTCGTTGGGCATCCTAATCCTCGGCGGTTATTCATCGATGAGTCTATCGATTCAGCCGTGTTACAACGTTATATCCCATATTCTGCGATGGTGAATGCCGCCAGTACCAAAACATTGTGGGAAAACATTATGCGCAATCGAGGAGAAGATTAATGACCAGTTTTAAAGTGCCAGTCGGTCCGCTGCATGTTGCATTAGAAGAGCCCATGTATTTCAAGGTTGAGGTTGAAGGAGAAACCATCACAGGTCTAGAAATTACAGCAGGACACGTTCATCGTGGCTTAGAATATTTAGCGATGAAACGCAATTTCTTCCAGAATATTACGTTAACAGAAAGGTTATGCTCACTTTGCTCTAACAGCCATCCAACCACGTATTGCATGGCGCTTGAAGAGATTGCAGGAATTAAAGTCCCAGAACGCGGGCAATACCTGAGGGTTATTGCCGATGAGGTCAAACGGGTTGCATCGAACCTGTTTAACGTCGGGATAATGGCTCATATCATAGGTTTCGACTCTCTGTTTATGCACGTACTTGAAACACGTGAGATCATACAAGATGTGAAAGAGACCGTTTACGGCAACAGAATGGATTTGGGGGCAAACTGTATCGGAGGAGTGAAATATAACTTAGATGCAGCCAAAATTAAGTATTTACTGGCACAGATTGCGCGAATAAAGACACCGATTGAAGAAATTAAGTCCATCTACAATACGGATAAATTCATTGGTATGAGAACAAAGGGGGGGTCGGAGTTATCTCCAAAGCGTCAGCCTTAGACTTCGGTTTGGTCGGGCCAGTGGCCAGAGCCTCTGGCATTGTCAACGATGTAAGAAAAGACGCGCCTTATGCCGTATATGACAAACTAGATTTTGAAATCCAAAGCCGACAAGATGGTGATGTGTGGTCTCGGGCTATGGTACGGTTAGACGAAGTGCTGGTTGCGCTATCTTTGATAGAACAATGTCTTTACGCATTACCGGAAGGGCAAGTTTGCATGACAAGTTTGCCCATCATCCCTGCAGGTCAAGCCATTGCAAAAACTGAAGCCCCCCAGAGGAGAACTCTTATATTATCTGAAAACGGATGGAAGTGATAAACCTGAACGTTTGAAATGGCGAGTCCCGAGCTACCCTAACTGGGATGCGCTTCATATAATGATGCAAGGTGGTAAGATTTCAGATGTTCCGTTGATCGTAAATAGTATCGACCCTTGTATATCTTGTACTGAACGCTAGCCACTGGCATACCAAGCCACTTAAATAAATATAAAAATAATTAAATAGTCCACACAGCAGAGCAACGCCCGTACAACATCGCTCTGCTGCACTGATGATAGACTTTAGTAAGAGGTAAGTGTTCAAGGTGATCAACACTTCACAACAACACAACCGATTACGCTTTGTGAGAAGACGTTATTATGCAGTCAAAAATGAGAATATCTCAACTGAACATGATGGAACTGTTAAAAGATCCTAAATACGAGGGTTTTCTGGATGAGTTTCGGTGTAAACAATTTGCTAAAGGCCAACTAATCAGTGTACCTGGCTCAGACAATAATGATGTATTCATCGTGGTGTCTGGACGTACACGAGTCTATTTATCTTATGAAGGACGTGAATTTACCCTATGTTACCTTGAACCTGGTGACATCTTTAGCACGCATACAAGGGCATTTATAGAAGCGTCAAAAGAATCGGCTCTTATGCTAGTGAGCGCTAAAGAGTTTCGTAATAAGATCAACAAGTACCCTGAATTTAGTATGGTCATGACAAGGATTCTAGGCGATGTATTAGGCAGTACCTTAGATATAATCGATGGCTTGATATTCCATGATGCAAAACACCGATTAATTGGGTTTATTCTTTCCTGGGGACAGGAAACGGGAAAAATGTGCCCTGAAGGCTTAAAATTTGAATGTGATTTAAGCATGGAAGACATCGCTTTAATGATCGGAACCACCCGCCAAACAGCGTCTTCATTATTTAATAACCTGATCCGTAACGGATATTTAATAAGAGAAGGGAGAAATACCTTCGTTATAAGCCGATTAGCCGATTTGAAATCCTTATTGGAAATAAAAGACAACTAAGTGCTTGTTGTAAAAAATCATTTCAGTCCTACAACTGATCACCTTTAGCTGGCTCCTACTCGTTGTACCGTCAACACTGAGAGTCTATCTGACCCGCAAAGCATAGTGATGAATATGATGAATCCGATTGAACAACAACGAGTTAGAATTTGTATTAACGGTATAGTTCAAGGTGTAGGATTTAGACCTCTCGTCTATCGTTACGCACTCAAATTTCATCTTGCCGGTACAGTGTTAAATGATAGTCAGGGAGTAACAATTGAGTTGCAAGGTGACAAACGTCAAATTAATTTTTTTATAAACCGTTTAAAAGAAATGCCACCACCACTGGCAAGAATCGATAAATTTGAAGTGCTTGTAATTCCTATAATTTCCGAGGAACCCACATTTAGAATCATACAGAGTCAACAACGAAATCAGGCGGTGGTGGCAGTTTCAACAGATAAAAGTAGCTGCGAAGAATGCAACCAGGAAATCATGGATCCCGCCAATCGTCACTACCAATACCCTTTTACTAATTGCACCAATTGCGGCCCTAGGTATACCTTGATCCAAGCCCTGCCCTACGACAGAGAAAACACATCCATGGCTAAGTTTCTCATGTGTGAACAGTGTGCGGAGTCATATCAAAACCCATTAAATCGACGGTATCATGCTCAACCAGTAAGCTGCCCCCAAGTGCGGGCCTAGCCTAACACTAACTACCAACCAAGGGCGGTTTATAGCTAAAAAACAAAGTGCTTTGGATGAGTGCATACTTCGACTGAAACTCGGGCAGGTGCTTGCTATAAAGGGATTAGGCGGGTTTCATCTTGTCTGTGACGCCACCAACAGTAGTGCTGTCGCCGCCCTAAGAGAGCGTAAACACAG
>LLEM01000032.1_pt1 | contig 32091 bp, 35 predicted proteins | sample 595841 | NCBI WGS metagenome assembly LLEM01 (sample SAMN02919313, study PRJNA255460) | bioreactor metagenome | biome: chemostat; feature: culture 2012_10.2; material: sediment; isolation source: day64 10degC chemostat 2012 inoculated with Wadden Sea sediment taken from... | place: Germany: Bremen ...
GGGTTACATGGCTACGCCATTGGATACCTTGAAACATCACTGACAACCGGCCATACCACAACCGAAACGCTAACGAATCCGATTTTTGGAATAATTTCCGGTGTAGGCTGGGAATGGGTAAACGCAGGCTTCCTGCTTGGAGGCTTATTACTGCTGAAAATGCGCATTATTCAATGGCAAATTCCTGCTGGCATGCTAGGTTCACTGCTTGTGATCAGTACCGTCGTCTTCCTGTTCAACCCTGACGGTACGGCTTCACCGATCATTCACCTGTTCTCCGGTGCGACAATGCTAGGAGCATTCTTCATTGCAACCGATCCGGTATCAGCATCGACAACCGTTAAAGGACGCCTTATTTTTGGCGCATTAATAGGCGTACTCGTTTATCTAATCCGAACCTGGGGAGGCTTCCCTGACGGTGTCGCGTTCAGCGTCTTGCTGGCAAATATGTGTGTACCTCTAATCGACTATTACACACGTCCACGAACATACGGCCATTCATAGGAGCAAGCATGCTGATTGCAATGAAAAAAACAGCGGAGTGCTGGCAGTATTTGCTTTGCTTGCTACGCTACTCGTGTCTGTGACACATCTGCTGACTGCCGGAAAAATCCAGGAACAGCAACAAAAAGAACTTCTTAAAGTTCTGAACCAAGTCATTCCGGTTGAAAACCATGACAACGAGCTCTATAAAAGCTGTACGCTTATTACAAACGAACAATATCTCGGAACACCAGCACCTATGCCAGCTTATCTGGCAAAGAAAGAAGGCAAGGTTTCAGGTATCGCCATTGAAGCTATTGCTCCAGGCGGTTACAACGGGGGGGCAATTAAGGTGATTGTGGGGCCTTGATACATCCGGTGTTGTAACTGGCGTACGTGTGCTAAGTCACAATGAAACCCCCCCCGGGCTCGGCGATAAGATAGATACTCGAATAACCGATTGGATTTACAGCTTTACCGGCAAAAAGCTCCAAGGTGAAAAAGATGCCAACTGGGCAGTACGCAAAGACGGTGGCAACTTTGACCAATTTACCGGGGGCAACCATTACTCCGCGCGCTGTAGTTGGTGCTGTGAAAAATGTGTCGCTATATTACCAGCGCCACCAGCAAGAACTATTTAATCAACCTCTGAATTGTCAGGGCAACTCATGAGCATGAATAAAGAACTGATGAAAAATGGCCTGTGGACTAACAACCCGGCGATCGTTCAACTACTGGGGGGCTTTGCCCCCCCTATTGGCGGTATCAGCGACCGTAACCAATGCCCTCGGCCTTGGACTTGCGACGACTGCGGTGCTTATCGGCTCTAATCTAATCGTCTCTTTGGTACGCCAATGGGTCCCATCGGAAGTCCGGATCCCGGTTTTCGTAATGATCATTGCGGCACTGGTCACCTGTGTCCAGCTATTGATGAACGCCTTCACCTACGGACTCTACCAGTCACTGGGGATCTTCATTCCTCTGATCGTTACCAATTGCATCATTATTGGCCGAGCTGAATCTTTTGCCTCTAAAAACGATCCAATACCCGCAGTTTGGGACGGTTTGTGGATGGGGGATGGGATTAACTTCAACGTTAGTTGTTCTTGGCGCAATGCGTGAAATCTTGGGGCAATGGCACCTTGTTCGATGGTGCAGATCGCCTGCTTGGAGACTGGGGCGGCATCATTGCGCATCGAAGTCTTCAACTTCGACAGCAACTTCTTGCTGGCCATGCTGCCACCCGGCGCCTTTATCGGCGTAGGTTCATCATCGCACTCAAGAATGTTATTGATAAAAAGCGCGAGCAGAAAATCGCTGATGCTGAAGCCAAACCGGCGATTGAACGTGCTCGGGTAACGTCTGCTAATTAAGAACACAATATTTTAGACGCAATATTTAAAACACAATAATAAACCGCAGTTAGCTTTATTCATTAACAGGAAGCTCAACCTGTTTCTGGCCCTACACCAGATGGATAGCTCACTGCGGTATCAGCCAAAAATGGTTAGGAAGCAAGCATGAATAATGAAAAACGCGTTCAGATACTTGAACGCCTTCGGGCAGAAAACCCCCCCCACCCAGAAACCGAACTACACTGGAGCACTCCTTTCGAGCTGCTTATCGCCGTTCTTCTATCTGCTCAGGCAACAGACGTTAGCGTCAACAAAGCCACAGACAAACTCTACCTGTTGCCAATACACCTCAGGCGATATTTGATCTAGGTGTCGAAGGGGTCAAGGAATATATCAAAACCATCGGCCTGTTTAATTCCAAGGCTGAAAACGTCATCAAGACATGCAAAATCTTACTTGAACAACACGGTGGGGAAGTACCTGAAAACAGAGATGCGCTGGAAGCATTACCGGGGGTAGGCCGCAAAACGGCAAATGTCGTCCTCAATACCGCCTTCGGCTGGCCGACCATTGCTGTCGATACCCATATTTTTCGAGTATCAAACCGAACCAAGCTCGCGATGGGCAAGAATGTTGATCAGGTCGAACAGAAACTACTGAAGGTCGTCCCTAAAGAGTTCAAGGTCGATGTGCACCACTGGCTGATCCTACACGGCCGCTATACCTGTGTTGCCCGCAAACCCCGTTGCGGCAGCTGCATTATTGAAGATCTTTGTGAGTTCAAAGACAAAGTTTATCCAGACGAATAACAAAACATACTCAAAACAATTATGAATGATAATTTTATGTTTTAGTCGGCTACACCTATCATATAGCCATTCAAACAAGATCCTACACCGGAGGCATTATGGCAAACGGACGCATTCTTCATACGATGTTGCGCGTGGGCGATCTCGATCGCTCCATCCAATTTTATACCGACATTATGGGCATGCAGCTACTGCGCAAGCATGACAATGAAACCTATCAATATACGCTTGCCTTTGTCGGCTACGGCGATGAATCAGAAGGAGCCGTCATCGAGCTGACCTATAACTGGGGCACCACCGGCTATGAAATGGGAGATGCTTTTGGTCACATCGCAATTGGGGTTGCAGACATCTATGCAACCTGCGATGCCATTAAAACAGCAGGGGGCAACGTTACCCGAGAGCCGGGCCCAGTAAAAGGCGGGACGACACACATTGCATTCGTAACCGATCCGGATGGATATAAAATCGAGCTGATCCAGCGCGGCTAACTTTCATTAGTTCAGCCCAATTACTGTAAGCAAAGCCTGCATCAGGCTTTGCTTACACAGACCAATAGCGACTACTCAACTTTACCGAAATATTCCGTAACAGTGGCGCGATATTCGTTGTCTTTATTCGGGTCATTAAACTCAATTGAATAGAAAGGCATCACGCTGCCTTCTAACCTCTCAGCAATCAGCAACTCTAGATTTTCAACACTTACCGTACTGGTCACTTCATAAGTATCAGCGCGATTGAGTTCCATCTCATCAGCTTGATCTAGCGAGATCTGCTTCGCGGTAACCTCACTAGCTAGCTCTTTCTCGACTTTACTTGCTTCGCTGCCTATTACCGAATCATCGGCAAAAACCAAGCCGGAACCGAACATTAATATCAACAAAAGCTTCTTCATAACCACCGCCTTTTCTTAGTATGTCTTTTTTATATACCCATCTCAATTTAGCTCTTTCGGTCGTTACTTCAGTTCCAAAAATAAGAAAGGCAAGTAGCACCATAAAATACAGGGTTGATAACGATATTCATTCTCATTACTATAACTAAAAAACCAAGAGAGAACGGTCATGTCATTCAATTTTCCTGAACTGCCTTATTCCTATCATGCACTCGAGCCATATATTGACGCCAAAACAATGGAGATACACCATAGCCGTCACCATAAAACCTATTTCGACAAGTTTATGACTGCGATTGCCAATACCGCACTCGAACAACAATCTCTGCATGAAATTTTTGCCAACGTATCCCAGCAATCACCAGCAGTAAGAAATCACGGAGGTGGTTTTTTTAACCACAACCTTTACTGGCTGTGTATGTCACCCAATGGAGGCGGACAACCTAGCGGCCTGCTAGCAGAAGCCATTAACTGCCACTTCGGTAGTTTTGCACATTTCAAGGCTGCTTTCTCCGATGCGGCTGCTAGTCATTTTGGCTCAGGCTTTATCTGGCTTTCCGTCAATGACGGTCGGCTGGAAATATCCTCCACCAGCAACCAAGACAACCCGCTGATGGATGTCGTCGGCAACCGTGGTGAGCCCATATTAGCGCTTGATGTCTGGGAGCACGCTTACTACATCAGTTACCAAAATAAACGCCCTGACTATATTGAAGCCTGGTGGCATGTTGTCGACTGGCAACAAATCGAATTACATTTTATCGAGGCATTACAGCAGCAGTAATTAAAGGAAGAATCATGAATGTATCACGCTGGGAACGGCATACCTTGTTGGCAGCAGAAGCCGAGGAGAGTCATAAGCCGATGATGTCAGTGATCCACTATCAGCTGGCTTTGGCTGAGTCACAGCAGCTAGAGCCAGTGCTCGGTACACGTGAAGAGCTAGAGGACTTATTGACTATCAAAGTCACGTCTTGCCACAATTTGGCTTCTTTTTGGCGCAAGGCTGGGGACAACGAGTATGAACTGAAATACTTGCAGCTCGCCTCTGAACAAGTGATGGCACTTATTCCACAATGCCCGCGTAAAGAGTGTGATGCATTTGTTGATACATTGGGGGTGCTGTAAATCGGCATTGGTCTCGTTTCTAAAACGCCACCCTAACCCGGCCGTTGCACGCCAACTCGAGCATATCAATGACAGTAATCAATGCGAGCTAATCGCCAAGTTCCGCCTTCATTGATGGCTTAACGGGTTCTAAGTCGAAGACTAAAGTGCAAAAAAGCGAGATGCCATCGGTATCTCGCTTTTTGTTCTTGTCACCGTCAAAGAATACTCACTTACGCGCTGGATATTCGTGTGCTAGATAATTGTTCGACCCAATGAGATCACAACACGACGGTTTTGGTTACGCCCGATAGGCGTTGAATTATCGGCAATTGGACGGCGCTTGCCATAAGCCTCGACCTGAATCCGATTTTTTGGCAGTCCCATTTCCATAAAGTACGCTTCCAGCTTCTTGGCTCGCCGCTCCGACAGCGCCTGATTCACGTTCTTCCCTCCCCGAGAGTCGGTATATGTCGCCACGAGCACTAAATCGACATCATCGCTGTATCGAACAAAGTCTGTGATCTGAGCCAAGCGCTGGCGTGATGATTTATTCAGCTCGTCGCTATCCTGATCATAATGCAGAATGGTGAAGGCAATATCGTCGAAACTGTATGGCAACAAATTATCTAGGCACTGACTAAATTGCTGATAAGGTGTCTGGAACGCAACAGCAGAAAGCCCGACCTCTATTCGCTTATTTCGATGTTGCCAATCTTGGTAGCTCAACGTCGGGGTAGCGTCCGCTTTCAAGCTCAGTCAACATTGCCCAAGCCATCTGCCCGCCAATATAACCGTCAAACTGTTTGAAGAATGTAATTTTGGTGATCGGTTCGGCCGCATCACCCGGCATCCAGCGCGGCGGCATCGACACTAGGCTGACATTTCGCGTTTCCCCCCATTGGCCGACGCATTTTAAGCTCGAAATCAAGATTGATTTTCTTGCTCGCTCGGGGAGGTAAACTGCGCTTCGCCAAAATTCGGAATTGAATGGAGCATTCTACATTCCAGTGGCGTATCAACGGCAACTTTCCAGCTTGATTGCGCTGGCGTGGCCACATATTGCTTGTTTGCCATAACAGGGCTACTTGCTGTCGCAACGGCCAGCAATGCTCCTGCCAAGCACAATGATGTTGTTGTTTTGCCCATATTCCTACCACCGGCTCAATCGTAATGCTGACTATTGTATCGGATCTGACAGAAAAATCTTTAGGGCCTGTTTACTCGTTGTGAATTAAGGTTTAGCTCCAGTTATGAATCTGACATAATGCGCTCTTCATTTTTATCAACCACAGTGCTATGAGCCAAGATAACGAACTAAACACCTTAAAAAGTCGCTTTCGCGGCTACTTTCCCGTCGTCATTGATGTTGAAACTGCTGGCTTTAACGCCAACACAGATGCCCTGCTCGAGATCTGCGCAGTCACCCTGCAGATGGATGAAGAAGGCTGGTTAAAGCCCGCTTCTACGATCCATTATCATGTTACGCCGTTTGAAGGTGCAGTGATTCACAAAGAAGCACTGGAGTTCAACGGCATCCGTGATCCGTTCAGCCCACTCCGTGGGGCAGTTACTGAAGAAACTGCGCTAAAAGAGATCTATAAGCAAATCCGTAAGGAACAAAAAGCCGCAGGCTGTTCCCGCGCGATCATGGTTGCCCACAATGCGAATTTTGATCACAGCTTTGTCATGGCCGCCTCTGGACGAGCCAAACTAAAACGCAATCCCTTCCACCCATTTGCGACATTCGACACGGCTGCTTTGAGTGGTTTGGTATTCGGACAAACGGTGTTGGCTAAGGCCTGCAGCACAGCCGGAATTCCATTTGATAACAAAGAAGCGCACTCCGCCCTATACGACACCGAACGAACCGCGGAATTATTTTGCGAGATTGTTAACAAATGGAAGAAATTAGGTGGATGGCCACTTTGTGAATCTCCAGCAGAAAAAAAGCGAAGAACCTCAAAATTAAAACACATCGAACTCATCGGACCACCAAAAACCACAGTACTGCTGTGGTTTTAGAACAATGTTTCCAAACGCCCCCCCTTTTATTTTTTTGTGAGATTGTTAACAAATGGAAGAAATTAGGCGAATGGTCACTTTGTGAACCTCAAACAGAAAAAAACGAAGTGTCTTAAAAATTAAACACGCAAAACTCATCAGACCTCCTATGAGTCCAGCCGTGCTGGGCTTTTAGAATCATGTTTTCAAACACCCAATTTATTTAAAACATACGTTTAAAACATAATTTAATAATATACCATTCAATTAGCCAATTTCCGTAAAAACAACGTGTTACAACGGGTTAACATTTATATTTTTCATCCTTATACTGATTAATACTGTTTCATATTGTTTCAGATTGATTCTATGGAAGACTGCTCGCGCTTGCATAATCTCTTTGTGTCATAACTACACAAAACCACTATGCCGGAGCAACATGCCTTGTTCTGAACGCGTTAAGCATAGAGCCTGTTTTATCTGATTCTGCGTGGAACCGTATTTCATTTATTTGTTTTTCCTTCATGGAATGAAGAACAAGAACAAGAAGCAAAGATCAGAGAGGCAAATATAATAATGTCCAGAAAAATAACACTAACCGCCGTTGCAGTAACCGCGGCATTAATGTCTATCAATGTCAACGCTGCTGGCTTTCAGGTAAACGAACATTCTGCTTCTGGCTTAGGCAGAGCGTTCTCCGGGGAAGCTGCTGTTGCAGATAATGCATCAGTACTAGCTCGAAACCCTGCTGCAATGACCCTTTTTAAAACAGCTGAGTTGTCTGGTGGATTAACCATTGTCGACCCAGATATCGAAGTTAGAGACAATGATTTCGGTCAGACAGCAAAAGATGTTGCACCTCTAGCTTTAGTACCCGCCGGTTACTATATTCACCCCATCAACGATCGCTTCGCGGTAGGACTGGCACTGTTTACCAGCTACGGTGTTGCAACGGAGTACCCGGCAGATTTTAACGCGGGTTCCGCTGCCGGTGAGACCTCCCTGATAACTCTGAATTTCAACCCAAATATTGCCTATCGCATCAATGAAAGTTTCAGCATCGGCGGCGGTGTCAGCCTCGTCTATGGCGATGCCGAGCTCACACGCTTTTTAGGGTCGCTGGCGACCGTTGCTGGTGGCGAACCAAGTGATCAAAGTATGAAGATGGAAGGGGATACCACGGGCTGGGGGCTGGAACATCGGCGCACTCTATGAAATCAATGACAACCATCGTTTTGGGCTGAGCTATCGCTCACAAGTTGACCTGGAGTTTGAAGGTGATTTTACCGATTATACTGGCCAAATCACTGGAACGCCCAACAATACGGTTCCCGGTGATCTTGATGTTGTTCTACCCGCTATTGCAGAATTCTCCGGCTATCACGCTCTGAATAGCCAGTGGGCTGTTCATTATAGTATTCAGTGGATTCAGTACAGCAAGTTTGAAGAGCTGCGTGGTACCGGAGACCAGTGTAACCCTGGATATAATGGCCAAGCAGGTGTTTGCCTTCTGAAAGACGAAGATTATGACGATAACTCCCGTTACTCAATCGGAGCAACCTACACCCTGAACCCGGAATGGACCCTTCGCGCCGGTTTTGCCTTCGACGAGCAAGCAGGCAAATCAACCCTAAGTATTCCTGATACAGACCGTTACTGGTACTCAGCAGGAGCTACCTATGCCTACAGCAAAAGCATGTCATTTGATGTTGGCTTTACCTATCTAGACGGTAAAGAAACCACCTTTGTAGAAGATGGTACCTCATTCACCTCTTCCGGTGGTGCAATTATCAGCGCCGCGCAAATCAATTATAAATTCTAGGACTCTGTAGCCCCACGAGGCTGCAAAATGATTTGAAGATAGGGATATAACATGAAAAAGAATATTCTAGCGATACTCATTGCATCAAGTATTGGCTTATATGGCTGCGGTGACGAAAGCGAAGTTACTGGCAAACCAACAATTGATCCAATCATCGAAAAGAGCCTGAAAGCAGAAACAAAGATTAAATTTGACTTAATTTCCAATCCAAATGTCCCGGTTGTAATCAAGCCTACCTACCTGGCCATGGATAAAGACGATGGAACCCTAGCCACCGAAAAGTTAGCAAAAGATCCGACTAAATGGTCCGATCCGCTAGTGGCTATGGGTAAGACCGACGGTTGGAGTACCAACCAACCAATAATCATCGACTTTACCGGCAATGATCTTGACAGTGCAACCGCTGCAGATGGATTCTACTTACTAGAAACGGGCGATCCGACATCCAAAGATTATGCCAGCATACCACCCAAACGACTGACCCAAGCTAACGGTGATTTCAAAGTTTTTGCCTCAGGAAAAACCTTGACTGTATTGCTGACCAAGCCCTTGAAGCCAGCTAGTCAGTATCAATTTGCTGTCACCTCTGATTTAAAAGATGTCAAAGGCAATGAAGTCGGCATGACTAACAGCTATGCCGTTTTGAAATCAACGACAAAAGCACCAGTCAAAAAACTCGAACCAGCACAGGATCTAACCCATGCTAGTGAGGCAACTTTTGCAGCAGCAGGGGTTGATAAAAATAAGATCATCTTTACCAGCTGGTTTACTACTGCCTCGGCGGGTGACGTTCTGTTTGCAGGAAAAGCCGCAACAGCGCTTGCGCTAAAAAATGGTGCCGCCAGTGTATGGCAAGGTTCTGCAATCGGTGATGTTTCCGCAGCAGATCTAGCCAAATTATATACAATGACAACTCCGACATCTGCGGGGGAATACTGTCGGTGGAACAAACGAAGTCTATACCGGAAAAGTATATCTGCCATATTTCCTTGAAACGGCGGCAGACAAGTTTTCGACCACTCCGTGGCAAAGCGGCATGCCAAGCTTGGCTGCCATCAAGAACCTGCTGGGAGATGAAACCGCAAGCAGCGCTGACAAAGCCATCGTAATGCAAAAGCTGACAACCTGGGGTATTACCCAAGACGACCTTGAAAACGTCAGCTCCAATCCGGCCGTGCAGCTCAAAGTCCTTCCTCTATTAACAGGGAAGACGATCACCCTGTCCAACGGAAGCCAGCTTGATAGCGATCGCCTAATCACACGCTACAGCCCGGTACCTAAACTCAAATCCGTACAGGAAGTTGAGTACACCTTAGTTCTGCCACCTGCTGCCAGCGGTTGCCAAGCGAATGAAAAAAACACCGTCAGCATTTATCAGCACGGGATCACGGCAAACAAAGAAGAGCTGAAAACCAGTTCATTGCCAGATACCATCATCGGCAGTACCTGTAACGCAATCTTTGCGATTGACTTGCCATTGCATGGAACACGTGGCGTAACAATTCCGGGAGTTGGAACTGTTACAGCGTCTACCAAGCCTGAAATATTCTTAAACCTTGAAACATTACCGGTAGGGCGAGACAACCTGCGTCAAAGCGTCATGGACCAAATCAATCTTCGTGTTGCTATCGGCAGATTGTTTGCCTCCATAAAGCAAGGAAATGCCGGTGCGATGGGAACATTTGGCTGGATAAACCCAGACAAAGGCGTCAGTTTCATCGGCCACTCTTTAGGTGCTATGACCGGGGTTGCTTTCGGCAATGTAACTAATCGCCCACTCGGCACATCTGCTGCAGACCAGCAAAATGATGCGTTGTTCTTTAATATCAACAAGCTGGCACTTGCCAACCCTGGCGCCGGTATTCCATACCTTCTTTTGGAGTCAGGAAGCTTCGGTAACTTTGTGAAAGGTAACCTACTGGCAGGCGCTGATGCTGACTTCAAGGCCGGTTGTGACGCGAAGACTTTGGATTATAAAACCTGTTATACAGGCTTTGAGGCCTTATTGGTTGGCAAAGGCGACCCTGAGTCCATTGCAACCCTAACCGAGGTATATAAAAACTTCCGTGACTTTGCCTATGCCGCGCAAACGATTCTGGACACCATTGATCCTCTCAATCATGCGCCACTTATCAGCAGTGGGCTGCCTGTCTACTTATCAGTAGTTAAGGACGACAGTACCATTCCAAATCAACTTACGTTCAGAAGTACAGTCACTGGCACTACAATCCAAAAGCCATTTTCTAAATTTGGTGGCACCTTGCCATTGGTTGACGAAAGCCTGCTAAACCTGACTGTCACCAATAGCAATGTATCTACTTTGGTCAAACATGTTACCTACTTCACGGAGGGTGTACATAACAGCCAAAAGCAAGACCGTAACGAGGCTGGTGCTGACAATGCAACCGGCGAAATGCAAGATCACATTGCCAGCATGGCCAATGGTGACGGTACAAGTCTAACAGTTCCGAATAACGGTTCGGTCCTTTCGGCAACCTTGCCACAACCATCAATCTAGACAATGTTCTTACTTTGGTAGAAACAAAAAGGCTAGCCACCCGGCTAGCCTTTTTTTATCCAACGGCTTTAAATACTAATCTGTAAGTTGTTTACAAGTCATCGGTATGTTCAGACAAGTACTTGGCCACCCCCCCTTGTGGTGACGCATCCATTCCTTCCTTGCCTTTTTCCCACTGCGCCGGACATACTTCGCCGTTCTTTTCATGGAACTGAAGCGCATCGACCATCCGCAGCATCTCATCGATATTACGGCCCAGCGGCAAATCATTCACCACTTGGTGGCGAACCATACCTTCTTGGTCAATCAGGAACGAGCCACGGAATGCCACACCGGCTTCTGGATGTTCCACATCGTAAGCCTGACAAATTTCATGCTTGGTATCAGCAATTAAAGGATACTGAACCGGGCCAATACCACCATCTTCCACCGCCGTATTGCGCCACGCGTTATGAGAGAACTGTGAATCAATCGAGATTCCGATCACTTCCACACCTTTAGCTTGGAAGTCAGCAAAACGCTTGTCAAAAGCAATCAGCTCTGAGGGACAAACAAAAGTAAAATCCAGGGGATAGAAGAAAATAACCGCCGCTTTCCCTTGTGTATGCTGTTTCAAATTAAACTGATCAACAATTTCGCCATTGCCGAGAACGGCCGCAGCAGTAAAATCAGGGGGCAGGACGGCCTACTAATACACTCATAATAAACTCCATTTAGTGAATCCCCCCCTACCAAGTGATAACTGGCAAGGCATTACGTTCGAAAATCAGCTCTAACATGTTGTTATCACTAACGGTTATACATAGTGTTCATTGCACGAACAGTATAGGCACAGCTTTGCGACAAGGCTGAGACATTGGGCAGAAAAAAATAAAATACTCTACCGGCATCAAATTTTTCTCGACATGTCGTAAAATTTCAGCAAACTGAATGTTTTTGAGCGAAACAGCCAAAAATAATAATAAACTTTACACATATGCCATAACACAACGGATGGATCTTAGTTTTATGAACCCAGTAGTTATTTCGGTATGCGTCATGCTTGTCCTTGCTTTAATGCGGGTCAATGTTGTCGTCGCGCTTACCTTCAGTGCCATTATAGGTGGCCTTATCGGCGGGATGCCCCTAGCAGAAACCGTTTCCGCATTTGAAGGCGGTTTAGGTGGCGGAGCAACTACCGCCCTGAGCTATGCCATGCTCGGTACGTTTGCCGTCGCCATTTCACGTTCAGGCATCACAGATGTACTGGCACAAAAAGTGATCAAACGTATTAGCGGCCATGAAAACGCAGCGGCTGCAACAGGTGTAAAATATTCCGTTCTTATCATTTTAGTGCTTCTTGCCATCTCTTCTCAGAACATCATCCCGGTTCATATCGCGTTTATTCCGATTGTGATCCCACCCCCTGCTGCATGTATTTGCAAAGTTGAAACTGGATCGTCGCCTGATTGCCTGTGTGCTGACATTCGGTCTGGTAACACCGTATATGGTTCTGCCTGTCGGCTTTGGCGGTATTTTTCTCAACAATATCTTGCTGAAAAACCTACATGACAACGGTTTGGATGTGACAGCGGGCCAAGTACCTTATGCCATGCTGCTTCCTGCCCTCGGAATGGTTTTTGGCCTGCTTATGGCCACTTTCTTCAGCTACCGCAAGCCTCGCGAGTATTCTGAAGAGAAGATCCTTGCCAACGAGCCTGAACATGCTGAAATCAACATGCAGCATGTCTATATTGCCATCGGTGCGATTGTTGCTGCTCTCGGTGCCCAACTGTACAGCGGCTCTATGATTATCGGCGGCCTGATTGGTTTCATGGTGTTCACATTTGGCGGCGTAATCAAATGGAAAGAGACCCACGATGTGTTCACCAAAGGTGTTCACATGATGGCAATGATTGGCTTCATTATGATTGCAGCGGCGGGTTTTGCCTCGGTGATGAAAGCGACCGGCGGTGTTGAAACACTGGTTAGCTCTTTGGCTGATGTCATTGGTGATAATAAGCCACTGGCAGCGCTACTGATGCTGGTTGTCGGCCTGCTGGTTACCATGGGGATTGGTTCTTCATTTTCGACGATCCCAATTCTGGCAACTATCTATGTTCCGCTGTGCCTCACTTTCGGCTTCTCGCCACTGGCCACAGTCGCGCTGGTTGGTACCGCAGCGGCTCTAGGTGATGCAGGTTCTCCTGCCTCTGACTCAACATTGGGTCCAACGGCTGGCCTGAATGCCGACGGTCAGCATGAACACGTTTGGGAAACGGTCGTGCCGACTTTCATCCACTACAACCTGCCTCTGATTGCCTTTGGCTGGTTGGCCTCGATGATCCTGTAGTGCAATGTAAATAATACGAACCATATTAAATACAACAATAAAAGACCGCATTGGCGGTCTTTTATTGTTTCGTATCAGTTACATTCACTTTTGTTAATTAGCGCAAAACATAACCAATAAATTTCATATGTGATTTTTCCTAAACTATAGTTGATTCATACGGATACGTGTTTCTTCGTGATGGAGATCCTATATGGAAATACTTGCTCAATCCACTTACTTGATCATCGATGACAGTAACATTATTCAGAGTGCTACCCGTGCGTTGCTAATGAAGCTCGGGGTACCGATGAATAATATAATTAGTACTGCCAGCGCCAAGGGAGCAATTGCAGCCTGTAACAAGCAAAAATTTGATATTCTCCTTATCGACCATAACCTTGGGACGGGCAGTACCGGATTGCATCTGCTCGAATTTTTACGTTACAAAGATATTCTCAAACAACAGACACTGGTTTACATTGTTACCGGCAACGACAGCCAGGATGTTTTCCTCGGCTACTCCCAGCTCGAACCCGACGGTTATCTGATCAAGCCTATCCGCTCAGACGATATCATCAAGCGTGTTTCTTCCGGCCTATTAAGACGCGAATTTTGCCAACACCTCGAGCAGGCTTTCAACAAGAACGGTCTTGCTGAAGTCAAACCACTCTTTGCCAGTGCGCCAGATACCATGGCGCTGAAAAGTGGCATTATTCATATTGCCAACCTACTTTGTAAAAACCAGCAATACGATGAAGCCCAGGCAATGCTGTCTGGCTTGCTTCAACTGCATAATCATCTACCGGCAAGAATCAAACAGGTTGAGATATTACTGAGCAAACAGCAATACAAAACTGCACTTCAGCAGGTCAATATGTTGATTGAAGAGAACAAATTTAATGTTCGCCTATTAAACCTCAAAACTGAGATCTGTATTGAGGCAGAACGATGGCCTGACGCCGAACAAGCTATTCAACGTGCATTGCAATTACATAACAGTAGCGTCGAACAGACTCTCAACATCGCATGGCTGCATATTGCCAGTAATCATTTCGAAAAAGCTATCCCACACCTGTTACATGTTGCAAACCTACTGCCTCACTCCATGTGGGACACCTCTGGCCAACGAGGTCTGTCTATCTATGCCGACATGTGCAATACAGATAAAAATGCCTTGCAAAACTGGCGTGCTGATGTGGCGTGGTATCGGATCAGCAGAGGCAACGACAGTAACCTAACCTCTAAAGCGACCCAAAAAGCCCTTCAGGCGCTACGTTTAGCTCAGCTCGGAAATACAGAATTAGCCACTGATCTGTTGGACCAGATCCTCGATAAAGAGATTGCTGACTTTGAAACCGGCTTTCTGATCTGTCTCGGTTATCGGGATCTTGGTCGAAATGAAGAGCTCAGCCAAATAAAACTACAGATTGATCCCTCCAACGGACCGACAACAACCAGCTCCCTCTCTCGATTGCAGTCCCTAGCCCTGAAGGATCTGGTTAAAATCGATACGCCCTCGCTGACAGTGACTGGCTAAATACTATTTTCTATAAGGCATGTATTTACAAGACATGGGTTTATTAGGCATGTGTTCATAAACCAAGGCTTACAAGGTATTCTCATACAAAACATCGCTTTACAAGGAAGTAAGGAATGATAACTGAACTAATCTACCACTGGGGGGGCAGACGCATTATCATTGCCTGTTGTTTTCTCTTGGCGGTATTGCCGATATCCAGCATAGCGGCTCCTCACCTTCGAGTCGGTTTACCCAGTTTTAGCTTTCCTCCCTACATCTATATCACCGAGAAGACCTCTGCTCTTACTACCAAAGAAACAACAAATCACAACAGGCGGGTCGATGGATTACTGATTGATGTGCTGGACCAAGTCGCAGAACGTGCCGACTTTACCTATGAAATTACATTTTTCCCGACCTACAACGATGTGCTCACGGCTTTCAAGGCTGGTGAGCTGGATCTTCTTCCCGGGGTAACTTCCACGTTTAGCCGTCAGCGATATATGGCGTTCAGCGAACCGATGTTCTCGATAAGACGGGCCGTGATCACCAAAGAGAAGCCCATTAATCAATTTCAGGAGTTGAATAGTAAGAAAATAGCAGTTGAGCAAGGGTTTGCCCTGCAAGAACTATTGCCCAGCCTCATGCCTAATACCTCCTTGGTTCCGGTTACCGACAGCCTACATGCGATAGAAGCCGTCCAGCAAGCAAGTGCCGATGGCTATATCGGTGATGCCGTCGTGTTGTCAGATTTGCTCCGGCAGCATAACGACTCCTCGCTGGAGCTGTCGATTCTGCCGGGCCTGCCTACTAACCATTTACACTTTGCCACACAAAAGGGTAAACACAAGCTGCTAAGCCGGATCAATTTCGCCTTGGAAGACATTAAAAGCCAGAGTCTCACGGCCATCTACAACCAATGGCTGAGCCCAGGGCAAATCAATATGTTCACCAATTACGGTCAGCTACGCTTAAGCCCGGACGAAAGAAGTTGGCTAGACAAACATCCCTATATCACCATTGGGATCCATCGTGACTGGGCGCCATATGACTACCTTAATAAGGATAAAACTCACTCAGGTCTGACGGCAGATTTACTGAATATCATCAGTAATGAACTTGGCGTAAAATTTCAGATCAGCAGCAAAAAATCATATTCAGACATCAACCAAGCTTTCCTTGATGGCGAACTTATGATGCTCTCTGCCCTGCCAAAGACGCCGGCACAGGATAAACTGATGTACTTCTCGGCCTCCTACATCAACGAACCCTGGGTATTGTTTGCACCTGCCGAGGAGGGGGATTGATTCCCCTGCTTAACAATAACAACCTCACAGTCGGCATCATTGCGGATACATCAGGTTCAGAGCTCTTGTCTGAGTTCTGTACCAATTGCTCATCAGTGTCTTATATCAATCAAGTCTCTGCCTTTCAGGCTTTGCAAAAAGAGGAAATCGATCGCGTATTGACCTCGCTGCATCACGCCTCTCCACTACTACAGTCGGACTATCTTGGCCAGTTCAAAATGGTGGGTCAGATTGAAGACAAAAACCTTGTCCCGTTGCACTTTGCAGTTAACTTCCGCCACCCGATCTTACTCAATATCCTCAATAAAGCGATCGGATCCATTCCGCAGGAAGAATTACTCAGGCTTGAGGACAAATGGCTGACCTTTGAGTACCAAGAAGGATTGGCACCGATGGAAGTGGCGAAATGGGCAGGAGTCATTACATTAATTGTTCTGTCGGTTATCGTCACCATCACCTGGTGGAACCGGAAAATGGCCGAGGAAATTTTGCATCGGAAAACCGCAGAGAAACGAGCCAAACGAGCCGAGCGGCGACTGCAACACCTTGCTGACAACCTCGACGGCGTAGTATTACAACATATTCAACCCGATCCGGAGAAACCGCTAAATATCCAATACACTTTTGTCAGCGCTGGCGTTAAAGAGCTGCTGGGTATTTCAGCTACTTCAATCAAACTCCACCCCCCCGATCATCTCTTAAACTTTCTCGATAATATTGATATGAAGGCGCTTAAACAGAGTATGCGCGAAGCAACAAAGCAAGGACATTGGGACAGCGAACAAAAGATCAAATACCATTTGGGTCAGTTGAAATGGGTACAATTCAAAAGTCGAATAACACCCCCCCATGAGGAAGGTGGATTTTACTGGAATACTGTCGTTACAGATATTTCCCTTCTAAAACAACAACAACTGGCACTGGAACATGCCCGGCAAAAAGCCGAAATCGCCACGGCGGCCAAATCACAATTTCTCGCCACTATCAGCCACGAAGTGCGCACACCTATTAGCGGTATTTTGGGGCTGCTCGAGCTGATGGCAGACCAGCCTCTCAATGATGAGCTGGTCAATCTACATGGCGGTTTGACCCAATCGGCCAGAAATATGCTCCACATTGTCAATGACGTACTGGATTACTCAAAAATTGAAGCCGGAAAATTGGATCTCAATCCAACAAATATTGAGCTCGGCAAAGTATTGGCCAGGATCATCCAGCCCCCCCAGTCCATCCATGCCCAGCAAAAAAATCTCGCCTTTGAATACTGGCAAGATCCGGCGTTGGCTGACTGGCTATTTGCTGACGATATTAGGATCCACCAAATCCTCAATAACTTTTTGAATAATGCGATAAAGTTTACCGAACATGGCACTATCAGCCTCAATGTTGATGTACTAAATAAGCCGAACTCTGAGCCCCCCCTTCCGGGCAGCAAACTATCTGCTTTACAGTCAGAGACACTGGAATAGGTATCTCACCAGAGCAACAAGAAAGCCTATTCAAGCCGTTTGAGCAGGCAGATAAAAGCACCAGCAGACGCTTTGGCGGCACAGGTTTGGGGCTTGCAATTGCCCGGAAACTCATCGAAGAAATGCAGGGTAGTATCAGCCTAAGTAGCCAGTTAGGCAAAGGCAGCGAATTCAGCATCACGGTTACACTACCGCTGGGCGAACCCGAACCTGATTTCACGCTTAGGCAATCAACAGACCCAACACAAACACCTCACTCGATTAAAAAAGGCAACAGTTTGATTGTCGGCTATTTCATTCAACGGGAAGCACTGTATCGCTACCTGCAACACTTGCACCTTCAACCTCGTATGCTAACCATTAAACATCTTCAACAACTGCAAAACGAAGTTGATATGCATCAGCCAAGTCATATTTTTATTGCCACTGCTATTTGGCAGCAGCTACAGCTCAATGACCAATGGCTTGAAGAGCACTTGCCGAATATCAACGTCATTATCATCAATCAGAACCCAATGCTCTCTCCGGAGCCTCTCGGCCAGCAATGGTGCCTGTCCGTGAATCCGCTTCTGCCCGATAATCTCAGGCATGTACTTATCATGCCCATCAGCAACATCCAGGCCGAGCTCACTGAGCTTGTGATATCTGATGACATGGCTGAAAGCAGAGAGTCTGCCGAGGCTAGCGGGCGGTTGATCCTCGTCGCCGAAGATCACCCAATTAACCAGCAGGTTATTTCCAAGCAGCTGAAAAAAATTGGCCTCCATGCGACATTGTAGAAAACGGTGTGTTGGCACTGGAAGCCATGCAACATCGCCGTTATGGGTTGCTTCTCACCGACTGCCATATGCCAGAAATGGATGGCTATACTCTCTCAGCCACCGTTCGCCAGCAAGAACGCCGGGCTAGTGAGGCTGAACAAAATGACAAACTTACGCATGACCAACTGATCAATGATTTCGGTCCGACCTTTACCCATTCATACAGGCAAGTACATACGGGGCATAACGTCAAAGGGCCTCAGGATACTGGCCTGCCAATCGTTGCACTGACGGCCAATGCTATTCAGGGTGAAGACAGCCATTGCTACGAAATGGGTATGAGCGATTTTCTCGTCAAGCCTGTCTCTGTCGCCAAACTCAGACATGTGCTGTTGAAATGGCTAAATAGCGAAACACCAGATCGGGTTGAGCCAGCAGGCCGAAGCGAGGAAAAATGGCCAGCCAAAGATGGAAACAGTGCCAGCGAATTCCTGGATCTTTTTAGTGCCATCAATTACCAGCTCGACAGTGACAGTGTTCTAAGTGACAGTACTCAAGGCGATCGCACTCAAGAGAATAGCAAACAAGGAAAAAGTAACCGAGAAAGCCCCCCCGAGAGCTCGCTAACGAAACAGCCTTCGGTAAAAAACAGCCGACCTTCAGTACTGGACGAGCAAAAAATCCTGTTGCTGTTCGAAGATCAAAGCGTAGTCAGACAACTGGTGGAGGAATTTAAACAAAACCACCAGCAGGACTTCGAGCGACTCAGGCAGGCAATCGACAAGGGCAATCAACAGCAGATCAGTACCATTGCCCACCGAATGAAAGGCGCATCGCAGATGCTAGAGTGTAACGTACTGGCAAGGCCTCTGGAATCCATTGAAAAAGAGGCAAGCTTAGGCCGGTTCACTCTCGACAGTACGGCCTATACCTCACTGGTAGCCCTGACCGCCCAGTTACTAGAAGAAAACCCTGATACCTCTTTGCACTAGAACGATATCCGAGATCCCTTTCCCTAAAGCTGCAGTGTAAAACCGCGGCGTTTAGTCGCTACGTTCGATAATGCCGATATCGCCAACCTTTCAGCCTACTATGCCAGCCTAAAGTAACGCGCAATAAAAAGCCCCCGACTCTAATCGGGGCCCTTCTTAATGTCAGTGCTTGCCGGACAAGGAGAGATTACTCCGCAGCCGCTTCACCGTCACGACGCTCAGCAGCTTCTTTGATCAGTGGCTGCAGTTCGCCTTTCTGGAACATCTCAAGGATGATGTCACAGCCGCCAACCAACTCGCCTTCAATCCATAGTTGAGGGAACGTCGGCCACTGTGCATAGGTCGGAAGTTCTGCACGGATATCTGGATTTTGCAGAATATCGACATAAGCAAACTTCTCACCACATGACATTAGCGCCTGAGATGCCTGAGATGAAAAACCACAGCTAGGCAGTTTTGGTGAACCCTTCATGTACAACAGAATTGGGTTTTCAGTAATCTGTTGTTTAATTTTGTCGATGGTTTCCATAGCTTCCTCTTACGACACTTACTTATAAGTTGAGTTTCACAGGCATCATTCTACTTGGTCATGCCGAGGAAAAAAACGCCTAATATTTGTATGGGTATTATAAATACCCAACTGAATAATCGTCTGAGCGAATAATTAAATGCGGAATTAACAGCAGATCCCTCGCCGAGATGCTATTTTTTATTAGATAAGGGGTTTTAATAAAGTAAAAACTTGCTAAAATACTTCAGCAGTCACATTATGCCACCATGCCAGTGAGTATAGTGGCATAATATGATTGACATCAGTCAGTTTCAAAACAATAAGTAGACCCGAAGTCTACTGGAAGCAATGTCGGGGGCTTGTCCCCAAAAAATCAAAATGGAGAACCGAGCAATGGCATTTCAACTACCAGCTCTACCGTACGCAATCAACGCTCTTGAGCCACACATCTCTCAGGAAACGCTTGAATACCACCACGCAAGCACCACAACACCTATGTTGTTAAGCTAAACGGCCTGGTTGAAGGTACAGAGCTATCTGAGAAGTCTCTGGAAGAAATCATCAAGACTTCTACTGGCGGCGTATTTAACAATGCAGCTCAAATCTGGAACCACACTTTCTACTGGCACTGCCTAAGCCCTAACGCAGGCGGTGAACCTACAGGTGAAGTTGCAGACGCAATTGTGAAAGCATTCGGTTCTTTCGAAGAATTCAAAGCGAAGTTCACAGACTCAGCAATCAATAACTTTGGTTCATCTTGGACTTGGCTTGTTAAGAAAGCTGACGGCTCTCTGGACATCGTCAACACCTCTAACGCAGCAACTCCTCTAACAGAAGAAGGCGTTACTCCGCTTCTTACTGTAGACCTGTGGGAACATGCCTACTACATCGATTACCGTAACCTACGTCCTGACTACATGAACGCGTTCTGGGCACTGGTTAACTGGGAATTCGTCGCGAAAAACCTAGCTGCTTAATTCTGATTTAGTCAGATACATTTCAAAACGCCTGCCTCTGCGCAGGCGTTTTTTATTCCAAACCAGCAAATTACCTCTCTTCTCAATTTTGATCCCCCTATTATTCATAACCCAAAAATATCATTGAGCAGGGCACCCAAAAAGCCCGTGAATGGGTTTGCAATATTAGTGCATTTCTAACGAATACCTGACATTTCGCTTAAAAAATAAACGTAAAAAAGCCGGAGCACAGATCATAAGTAAGAAGATGCTCCTATGATAAATAAACGACCTTTAAAGAAAATGTTAGCCTCACTGCTCCTATGTACTTCAGCTTTCTCGTTTGCCGAGACAGCTGTCATTCCCGTAACCACCGAAGCGGTAAAATCCCGTACTTTCGATCTCCAGATAGAAGAAGCTGGCAAAATTACCGCCACCGATTCGGCCAACCTGACTTTCAGTACCGGAGAGAAGATCAAAGCGATTTACTTCAATGATGGTGATGCAGTCAAAAAGGGCAATCTTATCGCCGAGCTTGACAGCACCAAGGCCAAAGCTGACTTCGACAAAGCCAAAAGCTCACTAAATCTAGCCAAAACAAAACTGCTGCGTACCCAGAATTTGTTAAGAAAGCAGCCTGACGCCCTGTCTCCACAAGACGTCGATGAGCTCAAAGAGCAAGTTAATCTGGCTGCCGCTGATTTTCGCCAGAAGCAAGCCGTGCTGCTCGATTATCAAATCATTGCACCGTTTGACGGCCGCCTCACCACCTTCAACCATTCGGTAGGCAGCCATATTGATGCCTCAAGTGCACTGGTAAGCCTGTACCGACTCGATCCGGTAAAAGTCAGCTATACCATCAGCCAAGACGACCTCGGCAAAGCCGCCAAGGAGCAGGCGGTTCAAATAACCGTAGACGCCTTTGCAAATCAGACTTTCAAGGGAGAAGTCAACTATGTGGCCCCGGCTGTCGATGAAAGCTCGGGCCGGGTTGAAGTCCACGCACGCATTGCCAACCCAGACCAAATTCTGGCCCCCCCGGGTATGTTTGCCAATGTGAAACATCGACTGGCAAAGGGCAAGAAGCAGCTTCTTGTTCCGCAAAATGCGGTTGTTGCCAACAATGACGAGCGCTATGTCTGGGTGCTCAATGCTGACAAACCCGTGAAGCAGATAATCCAACTAGGTTCTAATACCAATGACGGCTATGTCGTTGTCCGAAAAGGTCTCCAAAAAGGACAGCACGTTGTTACAACTGGCCAGCAAAAACTGACCGCCGATAGCACCATCAAAGATCTAAATAACCCTGTCGCCGAGAAGCCAGCCGCGGAGGAAAGCTAATGCGGTTACCTGAGATCTGTATTCGTCACCCTGTTTTTGCCTCGGTACTGAGTATTGCCGTGATCTTGCTCGGACTACTGTCATTTCAAAAACTGTCTATCCAGTACTTTCCGGATCACAACACACCGACCGCGACGGTCAGCGCCAACATTACCGGTGCCAGTGCCGAGTTCATGTCACGCAATGTTGCCGATAAGCTAATTGATGCCGCCACCGGCATCGATAGCGTCGACACCATGACCACTGACTGCCATGAAGGCAGCTGCACCCTGAATATTGATTTTGCCGACGATGTCGATGATATCGAATATACCAACCTGATGAACAAGCTGCGCAGCAGTGTAGAAGGGATCAGTGACTTTCCGCCGAGCATGACAGATAAGCCGACGGTTACTGACAATGCCTCTGATACCGGCTCTGCCAGCAATGTGATCACTTTCGTCAATACCGGCGGGCTAAAGCAACAGGAGATGTATGACTATATCAGCCAGCAGCTTGTTCCTCAGTTCCGTCATATTCAGGGCGTAGGTAGTGTCTGGGGTCCTTATGGCGGCTCATCCAAAGCGGTACGAGTGTGGCTCAAACCCGAGCGCATGATGGCACTGAACATCAAAACGGCCGACGTGGTCGGGACACTGAGCACCTACAACGCCAGCTTCACGGCCGGTACTATCATGGGTGAGGCCCGTGATTTCTCTATCAACCCAATCAATCAGGTCGAGAATATCGATGATGTTCGCGATCTGGTTATTCGGGTCGACAACGGGCAGGCTATCCGGCTCAACGATATTGCCGATATCGTGATGGGGGAAGAAAGCCTTACGCCAAGTTTGCTGACTATCGACGAGCAACAGGCGATGTCGCTTCAGGTCCTACCGCTGCGCACCGAAAACCCGGTCACTGTTGCCGGGGCGGGTGAAGGACGCTATCGAGCAGATGCAGGGCCAGCTACCTGACGGCATTGAAATGAAAATGGAATACAATCAGGCCGACTTCATTCAGGCTGCGATTGACCAGGGCTTCTCGACTCTGATCGAAGCGATTGTTCTGGTTTCTCTGGTCGTGGTGCTGTTTTTAGGCTCATTCCGGGTTGCCTCCGTCCCCCATCATTACCATTCCGGTCTGCGTCATCGGCGTCTTTACCGTAATGGCATGGCTCAGCTTTAGTATCAACGTACTGACAATTCTAGCGATCATCCTAGCTATCGGCCTCGTGGTTGATGATGCGATCGTGGTAGTAGAGAACTGCTACCGCCATATTGAAAACGGTGAAACGCCCTTCAATGCTGCGTTAAAGGGTAGCAAAGAGATCATCTTCCCGGTAATAACAATGACGCTGACACTTGCGGTGGTCTACCTGCCTATCGGTATGATGTCCGGCCTGACGGCCGATCTTTTTCGTCAGTTTGCTTTTACCCTAGCCGCTGCGGTGATTATTTCAGGTATGGTTGCGCTAACACTGTCACCGATGATGAGTGCCTATCTGATTAAGCCTATCGACAAGCTGCCCAAGTGGTTTACCAAGGTCGATAACGCCTTAAATAAACTGGCAGACCGCTATACCCGTGAACTAAGCAAATGGTTCAACCGTAAACGCATTATGGTGGCTATCGCTCTGGTATTGGTTGGCACGTCCGGAGCGGCGTTCATGACCATGCCACAGGTGCTGCTGCCAACCGAAGATTCCGGATTCATTGATGTAACCTCAACCGCACCGACAGGTGTCGGACGACAGTACCATCTTAAACACAATACAGAGCTAAACAGTGTGATGGCCGATAGCGAGGCTATCGAGGCGAACCTTTCATATATTGAAGGCACCCCCCAACAAACCATGTACTGCTCAAGCCATGGGGAGAGCGAACCCAGACCGCCGACGAGTTGATCGCCGAACTAATCGACAAAGCCAGCAGCAGCGTGTCTGCCTATAGTATGTCATTCGCGGTGCGTGCTGCCGACAACCTCAATGTGGCCAATAACCTGATCCTCGAACTGACCACAGTTGACCGCAATACCGATGCCCTAGGCAATACCGCTGGCGAAGTCGCCCCGCTTACTGGAGGAATATCCGGGTGTCACCAATGTCAAAAACTCAGTACTTCGGGACCAGCTCAATTACGATCTGTCGATTGACCGAAATGCCATTATTCTCTCCGGTGTCAACTACAGTGACGTGACCGATGCCTTATCAACGTTCCTTGGCTCAGTGAAAGCCGCAGACATGCAATCGGAAGATGGTTTTACCTATCCGATCCAGGTGCAGGTAAACCGTGAGGCCCTGGGGGAATTTCAACGTGCTGGACAAGCTGTATGTCAGCTCCGAATCAGGCCAGACATTACCACTATCTCAGTTTGTCACAATCAAGCAGACTACAGCAGAATCGAGCTTCAAAACCTATATATGGGCAAGGACAACGCCGAGATCACAGCCGATCTCATGCCGGGCTATACGGCCAGTGATATCAAGACCTATATCGATCAGGAAATACCTAAACTACTGAAAGATGCCCAAGGCTACGCCTATAACGGAGTGGTCAAGGAGCTAACTGACTCTCAGACTGGAACCCAGCTGTTATTTTTTCTGGCACTGGTATTTATCTATCTGATCCTGGCCGCCCAATTCGAAAGCTTTGTGGATCCGCTAATCATTATGCTGACCGTTCCACTGTGTATCGTCGGGGGGGCGCTACTGACCCTGACAGCTTTTGGCCAAAGCATGAACATCTACTCTAAGATAGGTCTGTTAACCTTGGTCGGGCTGGTTACCAAACACGGGATCCTGCTGGTGGAATTCGCCAATGAGCAACGCAAGCAAGGCATACCGGCGATCGACGCGGCACTGAACAGTGCCCGCTCACGCCTGCGACCAATCCTGATGACCTCGCTAACCATGATCCTGGGGGCGTTACCGCTAGCGCTGGCATCGGGACCGGGATCGCTGGGGGCGTATCAATATCGGGCTGGTTCTCGTCGGCGGATTGGTTGCCGGAACATTTTTCTCTTTGTTTGTCGTTCCTGTTGCGTATGTGGGAATGGCCAAGCTAAAGGAGAAATATATTCTGGCGATCGTCAGAAAATCAAACAAGCCACAACCGGTACAGTAAACCTTACTTCTGCCTTCTACGGCTAGAGCCGATTTAAAAAAACGCCTGCAATTGCAGGCGTTTTCATTCATTCATAGTTAGGGTTGCTTAACAAGCATCGTCAATCGTTATTGCTTTTCGGCCAGGATAATACGTAGCGTACGGCGTAATGGCTCAGCAGCACCCCACAATAGTTGATCACCAACCGTAAAGGCATTGAGGTAATCATCACCCATTGCCAGCTTGCGCAGACGGCCTACCGGAACAGACAACGTACCCGTTACCTTGGTTGGGCTTAGCTCCTGAACCGTCACGTCACGATCGTTCGGGATAACTTTAACCCAATCATTGTGAGAGGCGATCATCTCTTCGACTTCGTCTAACGGGACGTTTTTCTTCAACTTCAGGGTCAGCGCCTGGCTGTGGCAGCGCATTGCGCCGATGCGGACACACGTACCATCAATTGGAATCGGGTTATTATCGAGACCAAGGATCTTGTTTGTCTCGACCGAGCCTTTCCACTCTTCCTTGCTCTGGCCGTTATCACGCTTGACATCAATCCAAGGGATCAACGAACCGGCCAGCGGAGATCCAAACTCCTGGGCAGGAAAGTCAGCCGAACGCATTGCGTCTGCTACCTTGCGATCAATATCGAGAATCGATGTCGCCGGGTTGGCCATTTCGCTAGAAACCGCATCGTTAATCACTCCCATCTGGCTGATCAACTCACGCATATTTTTGGCACCCGCACCTGATGCAGCCTGATAGGTTTGAGAAGTCATCCACTCAACCAAACCCGCCTGATACAGGCCCCCCACAGCCATTAGCATCAAGCTGACAGTACAGTTACCACCAGTGAAGGTATTGGTACCAGAGTGAATGCCCCTGCTTAATTTGTTCAAAGTTCACCGGATCAAGGGCAATAATAGAATCATCTTTCATCCGCAGCGTCGAGGCAGCATCAATCCAGTAACCTTTCCAGCCAGCCTGACGCAACGCCGGGAAAACTTTCTCGGTATAACTGCCGCCCTGACAGGTAATGATGGCATCAAGCTTCTTCAGGCTCTCGATATCGAAAGCATCCTGTAGTGCGCCAGCTTCTTTACCAAAATTGGGGGCCGGAATACCGACTTGAGAAGTAGAAAAAAATACTGGCTCGATAACGTCGAAGTCTCCTTCTTCCACCATTCGCTGCATCAGCACCGAACCAACCATACCACGCCAACCCACCAGACCAACTTTCATCATTGTTACTACACTCCCTGTTCAGAATTTCATATTCGACATACCAATCGGCAGAACTATCTGCCACGCTACTCACGAACAAGCAGCAGATAGTTATGCCTACTGGTATTACTTCCATCTATAGAGATTTAGACGATGAAAAACAAGCATAATCTGCATGAAGTGAGCAAAAAAGTGCCTAATCGCGGAATAATGGTCATTTTCACTGGGTAAAAATGCCCCCCCACCGGCACCTCCTCCTTCATTACCATCAATAACGAGGATTATGGGCCAGAAAACAACCTAACCACCACTCACACGCTATTAAAACAGACTGAAAATGATTCTTTTATGACCCAGAAAGCAAAAAGTACCATTAACAAATAAAATCATATCAACCCACTACTTTTGAAATACTTCACACACCCTGATAACCTGCAAATCATAAAATACTTGGTTTTTTTATCTAACAAACAGATGAACAGGCAAGGATAAAGGCTGAAACCTAAGGATTAGCGATAAAATAAGCAACGTTTCAAAACAGTTAAAAAACAACCAATGCACAACATAAAAACCAAAAATTAACACTTTTCAAAAGAGTTAATATGTATTTTTTCTTAGTTAACAGCACTGGTTGGACGAGGTCACAGAAAGACACAATATCTATCGCGGTACTCAGTGCATTCGGATAGAGTAGCGCCGAAACAACATGAGCACCCTAAATGAGTGACTCAATAGTCATAAGAATTATTATTATTAGCTTCTGATTAATGCTAATTCAGGGGGGGCTTTCCACATTTTACAGGCTCGAACTAACAAGGTTAGAAGTATGAACAAACAGACTGTGAAACTCCCATCGCTAATACAGGTCATTGTGGCGTTGGGTATTTTTCTTGCACTGGCATTCTCTTTCACCGCAAAACTAGATTTACCTATTCAACTGGCGCTATACATTGGCTGGTTCATTATCATGGCACTTGGCATCAAGCTAGGCCATAACTATAAATCTCTGGAACAAGCCGCTACCAAAGGTATTTCAAACGGCTTGGGTGCCGTACTGATCCTACTTGCCGTTGGTGCGCTAGTCGGTACCTGGATTGCTGGAGGTATTGTTCCGACCATCATTTACTATGGTCTGAAAGCCATTCACCCTTCTATCTTCCTTCTGGCGACAATGATCATCTGTTCCCTTACAGCGCTGGCGACAGGCACATCTTGGGGGGGTGCTGCAGGTACAGCCGGTATTGCAATGATGGGAATTGGTCAAGGCCTCGGTATTCCAGCCCCCAATGACAGCCGGTGCGGTACTGTCAGGCTGTTACTTTGGCGACAAAATGTCTCCGCTATCAGATTCGGTGATCCTTGCCTCTTCTATGTCTAACGTAGAAATCATGGAACACATCAAGGGAATGCTCCCGATTGCACTGATCAGCTACATCATTACCGGTATTCTGTTCACCGCTGTCGGCTTCCACTATGCAGGCAACGTTGACATGTCTCAGGTTGAGTCTGTCATTGTCGCAATGGATCAGCAGTTTGTTATCTCTCCGTTCTCCTTTGTGCCGGTCATTATTGTTCTAGCATTACTAGCACTGCGTCTGCCTTCGTTCCCGGTTATTTCGCTAGGCTCTCTGCTAGGTATTGCTTGGGCCGTTATGGTTCAGGACATGGACCCACTGGTTGCTTTCAACACCGCATGGGCACCGTTCTCTATTAGCTCGGGTGTGGACTTTATCGATGCGATTCTAAACCGCGGCGGTATGTCATCAATGCTGGGCTCAGTAGCTGTTATCATCTTCGGTCTTGGCTTTGGTGGCCTACTAGACAAGGTCGGCGTACTTCAGACTATTGCCAAGCTATTCGAAAAGCGTGTTAACTCGGCAGGTAGCCTGTCTGTGTCGACTATCGCAACGGCGTTCCTCGGTAACGTATTCGGCTCAGCAATGTATGTGTCGCTTATCCTGACTCCGAAGATCTGCGCCAAGAACTATGACCGTCTGGGCTACCAGCGCAAGAACCTGTCTCGTAACGCAGAGTTCGGTGGTACGCTAACTTCCGGTATGGTGCCGTGGAGTGATAACGGTATCTACATGGCAAGCATCCTGGGTGTAGCGACGTTCTCGTATGCACCATTCATGTGGCTTAGCTTCGTATGTATCATCGTAACGATTGTTTCTTCTTACATGGGCTGGTTTGTTGATCGCTGCCCACCATCAGTAACCGCTGAGGCAGAAGAAGAAATTGAAGGTGTTACCCAACAACAAACAGCTTAATACCTCGCTATGAAATGATTAAAAGCGCCTTCGGGCGCTTTTTTGTATCTATAGGCCATCAAGGTCCTGGCTCCTGCAAGCAGGGCTTCGAACTTCATGCAACAAGCAACAAGCAACAAGCAACAAGCAACAAGCAACAAGCAACAAGCAACAAGGCATAATTTCATCACTAAATGATCAAAGAATGCTCCTTCATCTAACCAATTAATTTGTAACCATTTATTAATGGCAGTAGCACATATTGACCCCCAATCAATTACTTACCAAAGCGATCAGCGAAAATAGCTTCGTTCATAAACATATGAACAACTCACCATATCAATCATTTAAGTATGGTGCCTTTTAATAGGGTGCCTTTGTTGCCCATTTTATAGCTACAGCGATTTTTCTCTCTTCCCTGTCGCCATTCAGACCCTATTTCAGGGAGCTTTTTTTTCAGGAGTGATTATGAACACCGCACCACAAAATTTTTCTCTACAAGAGTATCTCGAAGAACTACGTCCGCTCATTGATGTTGACTGCGGTACGCTTACCACTGACGGTATCGAGATCATTGTCCAGCAGATGGGGGAAAAAATACCTAGACATGGGGGTGGTACGTTAAACGCGTAGGTTGCGGTATCGCTGGTACTGGCTTAGAGGTTCGCAATAAGCCCGATTGCAAGGACATCGATGTCATGCTGATTGGCCATATGGATACCGTCTTCCCTGTCGGAACAGTGGCAGCCCGCCCGATGACATTTGACGACAAGCGCGCCTATGGCCCTGGGGGGGTTTCTGATATGAAATCAGGTCTACTGAATGTGGTCTACGCCTGCGCGGTCTGGATAAAAACACGCTGAACAAGCTATCTATCTGTATCTGCATGAATCCAGATGAAGAAATCGGCTCTCTACACTCTGAAGAATGGTTAAAGAGCGTAGCCGTCAACGCTAAGAGCGTTCTGGTGGCGGAAGCTGCACGTGAAGACGGCTCTCTCGTTAAAGCCCGGAAGGGAATGGCTCGCTATCAGCTAACATTCTCGGGCAATGCTGCCCACGCCGGTAACGAACCGCAAAATGGCCGCAGTGCAATCACCGAAATGGCAAACTGGATCCTTGGCATCAATGCGCTCACTAACCTTGGGTCTGGTACCACCCCTGAATGTGGGCATGATAAAAGGCGGTGCTGGCGCAAACATTGTTCAGGATCATGCCGAAGCCGTAGTCGATGTGCGTTTCTGGGACAACGACGAATACGCCGATGTCGATGCCAGAATCCGCGCCATGGCTGAAGCACCATTTATTGACGGCGTTGAAGTAACCGTTGACCGAGAAGCCCATAAGCCGTCAATGATGCCATCGGAACAAACCGAAGTACTAATGGCACTGATTGAAGAATCAGGTGATGAGTTAGGTATTGATATCACATGGCAAGAAGTAGGGGGGTGGATCGGATGCCAACCTGACTGCCGTATTGGGTATTCCTACCCTCGACGGCCTTGGCCCAGTCGGTGCTGGCTTCCACAGTGTCGATGAGTACCTTGAACTTGAAACAATTGAGCCCCCGTATTCAACTACTGAAAAAAGTACTAACCAAGCTCGCAGGCTAACTGCTGCCCCCTCAAGTATCACACAGGGCGCATTAGCGCCCTGTGTGGTTAGTGAAAAAGGTTTATTCATAGTGGGTATCTTGCCGCTCCAATTCTCGCTGAGAGCTTCGGTGCCTATTGCCAGTATACCTTTTCATAAATTTTGCTCTCACTGAACACAGGTGCCTTTGAGACTCATGAAGGACTTCTTTTCGTAGCTTTCGTTCTATTTTGCACGCTTTCATTACCAACCTCGATACATGGTTCTATCAGGGGTCAATAAAAAGAATAGAGCTGAGTGCAGCCTGTCTCAACCACTATTACCAAATCCTGACAAAACCATACAGCCTGTTACTTTTCCGCTCGTCATCAAAAGTTTCATTTCAAATATGGCTTATTGCAGAAGATAATGATCCTGATCAATGACCCCCGAACATTCAGTACCTATATCCTCCCCCCCTTATTATAAAGTTGCACAATAAATACACCTTTAAGGAATGCAATAATGTCGAACCTAGCAATGTTTTGTCACCAGTGCTCGATGGCCCAAAGCGGCGGCTGTGGCAGCACCGGTAAAACCCAGGGTACATGCGGTAAAGATGAAACCCTGTCTCGCCTTCAGGATATTATGATTTTCGGCCTAAAGGGCCTGTCAGCCTATCGTACTCACGCCGATGACCTTGGCGCGGATACAAAGTCTGTCGACGATGTTATTGCCGAAACACTGTATTTCACACTAACAAACGTTAATTTCAGTTTTGACCAGCATATCGCCCAGCTAATGAAAATCGGTGGTGCTGGTAGCGAAATGATGTCTCGCCTCGGTGAAGCTCACCACGGTCGCTTAGGGGATCCCTACTCCTGTTTGCGTACCGCAGAACAAAGCCGAAGGTAAAGGTATTCTTGTTACTGGCCACGATCTTGAGCTACTAGAGCGCCTGTTAATTGCAACTGAAGGCAAAGGCATTAACATCTACACCCACTCAGAAATGCTGCCAGCCCATGGCTATCCTGAGCTGCGCAAGTACAGCCACCTGAAAGGCAACGTCGGTAAAGCTTGGTTTGACCAGAAACAACTGTTCCAGAAGTGGAATGGTACAATTATTGTTACAACAAACTGCATCATCCCACCGACAGGCCGTGCCGATTACGCCGACCGCCTATACAGCTACGGTATCGTTGGTATCGACAACTGTCGTCAGCTTGAAGAGGATTTTGCACCGCTTATCGAGCAAACGCTAAGCCTGCCTGATATCGAAGGCTTCGATAGCGACGATACCCTGATGACAGGTCACAACTACAAAACGATTCTTGGCCTTGCCCCCGCAAATTCTGGACGCAGTTAACGCAGGCAAGATCAAACAGTTCTTCGTGGTTGCAGGCTGTGACAAGCCAGGCAAGCCAAACGACTACTTCCGCGATCTTGCGCTGTCGATCCCGGATGATTGCATTATCCTGACCTCGTCTTGCGGCAAGTTCCGCTTCAATGACCATGACTTCGGTACGATTCCGGGCACAGAAATCCCTCGCTACCTTGACCTTGGCCAGTGTAACGACAGCTATGGCGCCGTGATGATCGCGTTAGCACTTAGCGATGCGATGGGTGTGCCGGTTAACGACCTACCGATTAACATTGTCCTGTCTTGGATGGAGCAGAAAGCTGTCCTTATCCTGCTGGCTCTGTTCAATCTAGGTATCCAGAACATCTACCTGGGTCCTAACCCTCCGGAATTTGTCAATGAGGCAATCTTCGAGTTCCTACAGCAGCAATTCAACCT
>LLEM01000033.1_pt1 | contig 32020 bp, 45 predicted proteins | sample 595841 | NCBI WGS metagenome assembly LLEM01 (sample SAMN02919313, study PRJNA255460) | bioreactor metagenome | biome: chemostat; feature: culture 2012_10.2; material: sediment; isolation source: day64 10degC chemostat 2012 inoculated with Wadden Sea sediment taken from... | place: Germany: Bremen ...
TCAACAACAAGGCGCTATGGCAGCGCAGTGCGATTGTCGCGGCAGGTCCGTTTGCCAACTTCATTTTTGCTATCTTTGCCTATTGGGTTGTCTACTTGATTGGGGTACCGGCTGTGCGCCCGGTTATTGGTGACATTGCTCCGCAATCTATTGCTGCCGAAGCAGGAATTAGCAATGGAATGGAACTAAAATCCATTTCAGGAATCCAAACCGCTGATTGGGAATCCGTTAATATGGCGATGATTTCCCATATCGGTGATAAAGAGATGGTCGTCACTGTTACCGAGCCTGATACTGAGTATGAAGTGCAGCGTATCCTTGATCTAACGAACTGGTCGTTTGACCCGGACGAAGAACGGGTACTGACATCTTTGGGGATTGCACCCTACTCACCGGCTATTACACTTGTTATCTCACAACTTGTTGATGATGGCGCAGCAATAGCGGGCGGTTTGAGGTTAAATGACGAAATTGTAGCAATCAATGCTACTCCGGTAACTGAGTGGCAGCAGGTCGTTGATGCGATACGTTCCCATCCTTCTCAGGCTCTTGGTATGGAAGTGCTGCGTGAGGGGGGGAGATGGTATCACTTACGCTCACGCCAGAGTCGAAAACACAGCGTGATGGTGAGGTTATCGGCTATGCCGGTTTTGCGCCTAAGGTTGAACCTTGGCCAGAATCGTACCGGATTAATATGCAATATGGCCCCGTTGAAGCTGTTGGCAAGGCTGCAGAAAAAACGTGGCAGCTGGTTACTCTAACGTTTGATATGGTAACTAAGTTGGTAACGGGTGATGTTGCAATTAAAAACCTAAGTGGCCCGATCTCCATTGCCAAAGGCGCAGGAATGACTGCCGATTATGGGGGGGTAGTGTATTTCCTCGGCTTTTTGGCTTGATCAGTGTGAACTTAGGTATTGTTAATTTGTTGCCGCTGCCAGTATTAGATGGTGGACATTTGATGTTCTTCGCCATTGAAGCGGTAACTCGTCGTCCTGTTTCTGAACGTGTTCAGGATATAGGCTACAGAGTGGGATCAGCCATTTTGGTTGCGTTAATGGCCGTAGCGCTATTCAATGATTTTACCCGCCTTTAATAAGTGCGTTTTTAGCAAGGAATAATCAGAACACTAATGGCGATGAAAAAACTGTTGGTCGCATCACTTTTACTCGGTAGTAGTGTTGCGCAGAGCGCGGAACAATTTGTAGTTGATGATATTCGTTTCGAAGGCTTGCAGCGCGTTACGCTGGGTGCGGCATTGTTGAAAATGCCGGTCCGTGTGGGTGACGATGTTGATGAGCGTGATGTCTCGGAAATGATTCAGGCGCTTTTTGCTTCTGGCAATTTTGAAGATATAAAAGTCTACCGTGATGGAGATACGCTGTTAATTAAAGTCCTTGAGCGTCCGACTATTGCCAATATCACCTTCTCTGGCAATAAAGCTATCAAGGAAGAGCAGCTGAAAGAAAACCTTGATGCTTCGCGTATCAGTATTGGTGAAGCGTTAGATCGTACGACCCTGAGCAAGATTGAAAAAGGGCTTGAAGACTTCTACTACAGTGTTGGGAAATACAATGCGACGGTAAAGGCGGTTGTTACTCCGCTGCCGCGTAACCGTGCTGACCTGAAATTTGTCTTTACCGAGGGTGTCTCGGCCAAAATCCAGCAAATCAACTTTATCGGAAATAACGTTTTCTCCGATGAAGAGCTTCAAGATAAATTCAACCTGCAGGCGGAAGTGCCTTGGTGGAATTTCCTGGCTGATGAAAAGTATCAGAAGCAGGTACTTGCTGGTGATTTGGAAACGCTGCGCTCCAAATATTTGAATAGCGGTTACCTCAAGTACAAGCTTGATGCGACCCAGGTGGCTATTTCGCCTGATAAAAAAAGGCGTGTATATCACACTGAAAGTCGATGAAGGTGAGCAGTACAGCGTGAAGGACGTGAAGTTCCGCGGTGAGCTGGTCGGCAAGGTCGATGATCTTGAGAGTTTGGTCGCAATCAGTGCTGGTGAAGTCTACAACGGTGCAAAAGTCACGGCGTTGGAAGAAGCGGTTAAGCGTAAGCTGGGTGAACTCGGTTATGCCTATCCGCAAGTAACCACGATTCCTGATTTTGATGATGAAAACCAGCAGGTGGCATTGACTGTCAATGTGGATCCGGGCAAGCGTATCTATGTGCGAAATATTTCGTTCTCGGGTAATACCTCGACTAAAGACGAAGTGCTTCGCCGTGAGATGCGTCAAATGGAAGGCAGCTGGCTAAACTCGAAGTCAATCGAGCGTGGTAAAGAGCGTCTAAACCGTACTGGTTTCTTTGAAAACGTCGATGTCCAGACAGTACGTGTTCCGGGTACTGATGATCAGGTAGATATTAAGTACAACGTCAAAGAGGCCAATGCCGGCAATATCAATTTCGGTGTGGGTTATGGTACGGAATCAGGTATTAGCTTCCAGGCCGGGATCCAGCAGGATAACTTCCTCGGTACCGGTAATCGCTTTGGTATCAATGCGATGATGAATGACTACCAGAAGAACGTCAGCCTGGAGTACCGCGATCCGTACTTTACCCTCGATGGCATCAGCCTCGGCGGTAAGATCTACTACAACGAGTTCGAGGCTTCGGATGCCAATATCTCTGATTATACCAACCAGAGCTATGGTACCAGCTTGACATGGGGTTTCCCGTTCGATGAACTCAACTTTTTCGAGTTTGGCCTAGGTTATGATCATAATAAGATCTCAAATACCCAGGAATATGTTCAGATAGAGAAGTTCAAGGCGATTCATGGGTTTGACCGCGGCGACAACGTAATTGAACTTGATGACTTCGACTGGTCGGTATCTTGGACCCGTAATAACCTTAACCGTGGTTACTTCCCGACGGCAGGTAACCATCAACGCGCCTCGTTCCGGATGACGATCCCTGGCTCGGATGCCCAGTATTTCAAGGCGCAGTATGACGTCCGTCAGTACTTACCGCTCAATGAAGGGCATGACTTCAGCCTATTGCTACGCGGTAAGCTGGGATACGGTAATGGTTACGGCACAACAGACAATGGCAGTGATCAGTTGTTGCCGTTCTATGAAAACTTCTATGCTGGTGGCTTCTCGACTCTGCGAGGTTTCCGCTCCAATACCGTTGGCCCGAAAGCCGTGTATGTCGGAGGATGTGAAGCTGGCGGGATCAGTGGTGGTGGCAACAACAACTGTGCTACAGGCACTGATGATGCTGCCGGTGGTAATGCTACAGCCTTGGCCAGTGCTGAGCTGATTGTTCCGACGCCGTTTGCTTCGGATGAAGTCCGTAACCAAATTCGAACCAGCATATTTGTTGATGCCGGTACAGTTTGGGATACGGAATATGATGTAGCTAGTGGTGACGGCAGGTACTTGAATGACTATTCCGATCCGTCACTGATCCGTGCGTCATATGGTGCCGCCCTGCAGTGGATGTCACCGATGGGGCCTCTCGTATTCTCGGTTGCTCGTCCGATCAAGAAATACGATGGTGATGATGAAGAGTTCTTTACCTTCACTATTGGACGAACATTCTAAAATTTGAGGAGATACCTTTTGAAACAGTGGATTAAAGCGGCAAGTCTTAGCCTGGTGATTCTTTCTTCATCAATGTATGCGCATGCAGCGGAAGCTGCACAAAAAGTTGGCTATGTCGCAACTGGTCAGGCTATGGCTCAGCTGGCAAAACGGTATAATGTGGCCGAAAAACTGCGTGGTGAATTTAAAGATCGCATTGACGAACTTCGCGGTATTGAAAGTCGCATGAAAACTAAAGTGGACAAGATGAAGCGTGATGGTGAGCTGATGAGCTCTAATGATCGTACCAAGCTACAGCGTGAGATGGCTGCACTAGAGTCAAATTACAAACTGAAAGCCAAAGCTTTGCAGGAAGATCAGCGTCGCCGTGGTGCGGAAGAAGAACAAAAGCTGGTACAAAAAATTCGTAAGGCTATCCAGGATGTCGCTAAGCGTGAAGGCTATGACATTATCCTAGATGCGAACGCTGTACTTCATGCTAGCCCGAAAGATGACTTGTCCTCCAAGGTGATCTCTGCAGTTAAATAAACGGTAATTATTCAGCTTTGCTGGTACCTATCGAGGCCGAGTCGAAGGTGTATGATTGAGTTTGCTACAGTCTGCACTTTCATCTTGCTTTATAGGGCGGTAGTGGAAGCTGAACAACTACAAAGAAATAAGGTAAATAATGGCTGGAATTACTCTTGCTGAAATAGCAGCTAAATTGGGTGCAGAGCTACGCGGAGATGGCACTGTAGTTATTGAATCTATTGCTGGTATGGAACAGGCCGGACAAGGACAAATTACTTTTTTGTCTAGCAGCAAATACCGCAAGCACCTTGCTCTGTGCAAGGCATCTGCCGTGATGCTGAAAGAAGGCGATCTGTCTTTTTTTGAAGGCAATGCACTGGTAATGCAAGACCCATATTTGGGTTATGCACTGATTGCTCAGCTATTAGATACCACCCCCCCTGTAGCAGCAGCAGATATTGCATCATCGGCATATATTGCCAACGATGCGGTTATCGGTGAGGGTGTTGCTATCGGCCATAATGCTGTCATTGAATCCGGTGCTCAGCTGGGGCGATAACGTGCAAATTGGTGCCGGCTGCTTCATTGGCAAAAATGCCGCTATTGGTGCCGATACTAAATTATGGGCCAATGTCACTATCTATCACAATGTCGTGCTGGGCGAGCAATGTTTGGTTCAGTCCAGCACTGTTATTGGTGCTGACGGATTCGGGTATGCGAATAACAAAGGTGAGTGGGTGAAGATCCCGCAACTAGGATCTGTTCGTATCGGTAATCGCGTTGAGATCGGTGCATGTACAACGATTGACCGTGGTGCATTGGGGTGACACCATTATCGAAGACAATGTGATCATCGATAACCAAATGCAAATCGCCCATAATGTACAAATCGGATATGGTACAGCGATGGCGGGTGGTACTATTGTTGCCGGTAGTACCAAGATTGGTAAGTACTGTATTATCGGCGGCGCATCAGTGCTCAATGGTCACATTGAGATAGCCGATGGCGTAACGATTACTGGTATGGGAATGGTGATGCGTAGCATCGAAGAGAAAGGTATGTTCTCCTCCGGTATCCCATTACAACCAAACCGCGAGTGGCGCAAAACAGCGGCTCGGGTAATGAAAATAGACGAGATGAACAAGCGTCTTAAAACCGTTGAAAAGAAATTGGAAGAAAACAGCTAATTGCTGCCAATTTCATTGCTGAAACAGGCCTGCACACCGTGTAGGCCGTTTTGCGTTAAAATCATACAGTATTTTTAAATTTTATTTAGACAGGAATTCAGTTTTGACTAGCGAGAACAAAACGCTAAATATCACAGAGATTCAAGAGCTTCTTCCACATCGTTATCCGTTTCTAATGATTGATCGTGTAACTGACTACGAAGAAGGCAAAACGCTTACCGCGATTAAGAATGTATCTGTGAACGAACCTCAATTTACCGGTCATTTTCCAAAAATGCCGATTTTTCCTGGAGTGATGATTCTCGAGGCAATGGCCCAGGCGACAGGCCTGCTGGCATTTAAGACTTTTGGTGCGCCAGCCGAAAACGAACTGTACTATTTTGCTAGTATTGATAATGCAAAATTTCGTAAGCCGGTAGTACCGGGTGATCAGATGGTCATCGAAGTAGAATTTCTGAAAGAGCGTCGTGGTATTGCTATGTTCAATGGTGTAGCAAAAGTTGACGGCGGTGTGGTCTGCTCTGCTGAGCTAAAATGCGCAAGACGAGAGTTCTAATGATTCACGAAACGGCACATATTCACCCTTCAGTGATTATTGAGGAAGGGGTAAAGATTGGCGCGAATGTAAAGATTGGCCCATTTAGTTATATCGGTGCAGACGTCGAAATCGGTGAGGGTACCGAAATCATGTCTCATGTAGTGGTCAAAGGCCCGACAACAATTGGCCGCGATAACCGAATTTTTCAGTTCGCGTCCATTGGTGAAGAGTGCCAGGACCTGAAATATGCAGGTGAACCGACCCGTTTGGAAATCGGTGACCGCAACACAATCCGTGAAAGCGTACAGATGCACCGTGGTACCGTTCAAGATAACGGCATCACCAAAGTGGGCAGTGATAACCTGTTTATGGTCAATGTGCATGTTGCCCATGACTGTGTGATTGGTGATCGCTGTATCTTTGCCAATAATGCAACACTGGCAGGCCACGTTACTATCGGTGATCACGCTATCATTGGTGGTATCACGGCTATTCACCAGTTTTGCACAATCGGTGCACACTGTATGCTGGGCGGCGGTTCTATTGTGGTTCAGGATGTCCCTCCATACGTGATGGCGCAGGGTAACCACTGTGCACCGTTTGGTATTAACGTCGAAGGCCTGAAACGCCGCGGTTTCGAGAAACCCGAAATCCGTGCTATTCGTGCTGTGTACAAAGAGTTGTACCGCTCAGGCAAAACACTGGCTGAAGCGAAGCCGGTAATTGAAGAGATGGCCAAAGAGCATAAAGCTGTTGGGCTGTTTACTGAGTTCTTCGAAAACTCAACACGCGGTATCATTCGCTAATTATGACGAAGCCACTTCGAATAGGAATTGTCGCCGGGGGAAATCTCCGGCGATATTTTAGGTGCCGGCTTTATTAAAGCCATCAGACAGCAATACCCGGATGCCGAGTTTGTCGGTATCGCCGGTCCGCGCATGCAGGCTGAAGGGGGGCGAAACGCTGTTTGATATGGAAGAGCTGGCAGTGATGGGAATTGTTGAGGTACTTGGCCGCTTACCACGCCTACTTAAGGTCAAAGCTGAGCTGGTTAAGTATTTTACCGACAATCCGCCGGATGTTTTTGTCGGCATCGATGCGCCGGATTTTAATCTGCGCCTTGAGCTGGATCTTAAGCAACGCGGCATCAAGACTGTTCACTATGTCAGCCCGTCGGTGTGGGCGTGGCGTCAGAAACGTATTTTCAAAATTGAAGCAGCTACCAACTTGGTGTTGGCCTTCCTGCCGTTTGAAAAAGCGTTTTATGACAAGTTCAGCGTGCCTTGCGAGTTTGTCGGCCATACCATGGCGGATGCAATCCCCGTTGCAAACCGATCAGCAGGCTGCCAGGGAGTTGCTTAATCTCGATAGCAGCAAACGTTGGCTGGCCGTATTACCCGGTAGCCGGGGCAGCGAGATGGGGGGGATGCTGGCAGCACCTTTCATCGAGACCTGTAAGTTGTTGCGGCAAAAATACCCGGAGCTTGGCTTTGTCGTCGCGCTGGTGAACCAGAAGCGGCGTGAGCAGTTCGAGCAAGCGTGGCGGGAAACTGCACCAGAGCTCGATTTTGTGCTGGTTGACGATACTGCCCGTAATGTTATGACCGCTGCTGATGCGGTACTGCTGGCATCCGGAACGGTTGCACTTGAGTGTATGTTGGTCAAGCGTCCGATGGTTGTCGGTTATAAGGTCAAGCCACTGACGGCATGGCTGGCAAAACGAATGCTCAAAACCAAATATGTATCGCTGGCTAATATCCTGGCGGATCGTGAGCTGGTGCCAGAATTGCTCCAGGATGACTGTGTACCTGAAAAATTGTGTGCAGAGGTAGACCGCTTTCTTAGTTCGGATAACAGTGAACTGATGACTGAATTTTCCCCGTCTTCACCAGCTCATCAAGTGTGATGCGGATAAACAGGCAGCAGCAGCTGTCCTGAATTTGATAGATAGATAAATGGCAATAATTTTAGAACCTTTTGAGTACCCGCAGGCCAATCTAATCGCCGGCGTTGATGAGGTCGGGCGCGGCCCGCTGGTAGGCGCGGTGGTAACGGCAGCAGTGATCCTTGACCCGAATAAACCGATTGAAGGACTGACCGACTCGAAAAAGCTGAGTGAGAAAAAACGTAACCTTCTGTTTGGTGAAATCAAAGAGAAAGCATTGGCGTGGTCTTTGGGCCGCTGCGAACCGGAAGAAATTGACCAGTTGAATATTCTGCAGGCAACGATGGTCGCGATGCAACGCGCTGTCGCCGGGCTGGCAGTTCAGCCTGATTATGTATTGGTTGATGGCAATAAAACCCCCGAGTTACCGATGGCGTCGCAGGCGGTGGTAAAAGGGGATTTGCGGGTAGCGGAAATCAGTGCTGCTTCTATTTTGGCCAAGGTAACCCGGGATCGTGAAATGGAAGAGCTGGATGCCCAGTACCCAGGTTACGGATTTGCCAAGCATAAGGGCTACCCGACCAAAGTACACTTTGAAGCGCTGGAGAAGCTGGGCGCAATTGACCAGCACCGCAAGAGCTTTAAACCGGTAAAACGCATTCTGGGTATCGACTGAACCCTTGCAGAATGCACTTATGTTGCTGGCTTAATGGCCATTAGTTTGGGCGTTAAGCCACATTCGGTGATGATTGCAGCCCTTTAGGCTATAATTGTCCCTTCGTATCAAGAACACATCAAATCTGGTTAGTCATGGCTGAACCTCGCTTTATTCATCTTCGTGTCCACAGTGATTTCTCTATGGTGGACGGTCTGTCCAAAGTCCCGCCGCTGGTAAAAAAAGCGGCGGCAATGGGTATGCCTGCAATGGCATTGACCGACTTTACCAACCTCTGTGGTTTGGTGAAGTTCTATTTTGCCGCTCACGGTGCCGGAATGAAGCCGATCATCGGGGCAGACTTCAAGGTCCAGTCGGAAGAAATGGGCGAGGAGCTGACCGATCTGACGGTACTGGCCGCGGATAATGATGGCTACCAGAACCTGACCATGTTGATATCCAAAGCTTACCAGCGAGGTCATGTTCAACACTTGCCTGTAATGGATAAAGAGTGGTTGGTCGAGCATAAGAAAGGCTTGATCTTACTCTCTGGTGGTAAAAGTGGTGATGTGGGCAAGGCACTGCTCAAAGGCAACCAACAGTTGGTTGAGCGCTGTGTCGAGTTTTATCATACTCACTTTCCTGCTAGCTATTACCTTGAATTGGTCCGTACCGGGCGCGCAGACGAAGATGCCTACCTCCACTTTGCGGTTGAATTGGCCGAACAGGCAGAGTTGCCGGTGGTCGCAACCAATGATGTGAGGCTGATTTCTGCTGATCAGTTCGATGCTCATGAGATCCGAGTTGCGATCCATGACGGTTATACCATGGTGGATCCAAATCGCCCTAAGCTGTACAGCGATCAGCAATACTTGCGAACAGAAGAGGAAATGTGCGAGCTGTTCTCGGACATTCCTGAAGCACTGGAAAATAGTGTCGAAATAGCTAAACGTTGTAATGTTACCGTACGTCTGGGCGAATATTTCTTGCCGAACTTCCCGACGGGGGGAAATGACCATCGAAGACTTCCTGGTTAAGGAGTCTGAAAAGGGCTTAGAGCGTCGATTGGCTTTTCTATTCCCAGATGAAGAAGAGCGTGCCAAGCGTCGTCCTGAATACGATGAGCGCTTAGACATTGAACTTAAAGTTATCAACCAGATGGGATTCCCAGGCTACTTCCTTATCGTTATGGAGTTCATCCAGTGGTCGAAGGACAATGACGTGCCAGTCGGCCCCCGGCCGAGGCTCTGGTGCAGGCTCCCTAGTGGCCTACGCCCTCGACATTACCGATTTGGATCCGCTGGAGTTTGATCTGCTGTTCGAACGATTCCTAAACCCCCCCGAACGTGTTTCCATGCCCGATTTCGATATCGACTTCTGTATGGATAAGCGAGATTTGGTTATCGATCACGTGGCGGAAATGTACGGTCGCGATGCGGTATCCCAGATCATCACCTTTGGTACGATGGCGGCGAAAGCGGTTATCCGTGACGTTGGTCGGGTATTGGGGCATCCGTATGGCTTCGTTGACCGGATTTCCAAACTGGTACCTGCTGAGCCGGGGGATGACACTGGCCAAAGCCTTTGATGCCGAACCGCAGCTTGGCCAAGTTTACGAGGCGGATGAGGAAGTTAAAGCGCTTATCGATATGTGTCGCATTCTTGAAGGTGTGACGCGAAATGCCGGTAAGCACGCTGGTGGTGTGGTTATCTCGCCAACGACTATTACTGACTTCGCCCCCGTTGTATTGCGATGCGGAGGGTGGCAACCCGGTTACCCAGTTCGACAAGAATGACGTTGAAACCGCCGGCTTGGTAAAGTTTGACTTCTTGGGCCTGCGAACCCTGACCATTATCGACTGGGCGCTGGGGATGGTGAACCCTCGTCGTGAAGCAAGAGGTGAAGAGCCCGTTAATATCGCGGCTATTCCGATGGATGATGCCAAGTCGTTTGCGATGTTGCAGCGTTCAGAATCAACCGCGGTATTCCAGCTTGAATCCCCGCGGGATGAAAGATCTGATCAAGCGCCTGCAGCCAGATAGCTTCGAAGATATGATCGCACTGGTAGCCTTGTTCCGCCCTGGTCCGCTTCAGTCGGGCATGTAGATAACTTTATCGACCGTAAGCATGGCCGTGAAGCGGTATCGTATCCGGATGAGAAGTGGCAGCACGAGTCGCTGAAAGAGATCCTTGAGCCAACCTACGGCATTATCCTGTATCAGGAACAGGTCATGCAGATCGCACAGGTTCTATCTGGCTATACCTTGGGTGGGGCGGATATGCTTCGTCGTGCGATGGGTAAGAAAAAGCCGGAAGAGATGGCCAAGCAGCGTGCCACCTTTGAAGAAGGGGGGGCTGTGAAGAACGGCGTTGATGGCGAGCTGGCGATGAAAATCTTCGATCTGGTGGAAAAATTTGCCGGATATGGTTTCAATAAATCCCACTCCGCAGCTTACGCTCTGGTGTCGTATCAGACACTGTGGCTAAAAGCGCACTATCCAGCCGAGTTCATGGCAGCGGTAATGACCGCTGATATGGATAATACCGATAAAATCGTTGGCCTGGTGGATGAATGTCACCGGATGAAAATAATGCTGTTGCCGCCTGACGTGAACAAGGGGGCTCTATCGCTTTAATGTCGATGAAAATGGCGCGATCGTCTATGGTATTGGGGCGGTAAAAGGGGGGTGGGTGAAGGCCCGATTGAGAATATTATCGAAGCTCGGGAAAAAGACGGCCACTTTAAGGACTTGTTTGATTTCTGTGCCCGTATCGATACCAAAAAAGTGAATAAGCGGGTACTGGAGAAGCTGATTAAATCTGGTGCGATGGACCGACTAGGGCCAAACCGTGCAGCAATGATGGCGACACTGGATGACGCAATTAAAGCAGCTAGCCAGCACCACCAGGCTGAAGCTTTCGGTCAGGCCGACATGTTCGGGGGGGTATTGACGGCGGCACCGGAAGAAGTTGAGCATGCGTATGCCAATATTCCAGAGTGGCCGGAAAAAAATATGGCTGGAAGGGGGGAGCGAGATACCTTAGGCTTGTACCTGACGGGGGGGCACCCGATCAATACTTATGTGCCTGAGTTGAAACATTATACGACTTGGCGCCTGAAGGATGCCCACCCGACTGGGCGTGACAAAGTGGTGACTGTGGCAGGTCTGGTAATAGCCGCTAGAGTAATGACAACGAAGCGAGGGACCCGCATCGGCCTGATGACACTGGACGACCGCAGCGGTCGGATGGAAGTGATGTTGTTCTCAGAGCCGCTTGAAAAGTATATCGATCTGCTTGAAAAAGATAGAATCGTCGTGGTTTCCGGACAGGTCAGCTTTGATGATTTTAACGGTGGCCTTAAAATGTCGGCCAGAGAAGTGTTGGATATCTCAGAAGCCAGAGAAAAGCACTTGAGAGGACTTGCTATCTCAGTGACTGAGAGGCAAATTGATGAACAGTTTTTTGAACGCTTCAGCCAGGTGCTGGAGCCACACCGTGCAGGTACTGTACCGGTGAATGTGTACTATCAGCGCTCGAATGCACGCGCCAAGTTGACCCTCGGGACTGAATGGCGTGTTACCCCAGCAGATCAATTAATTACCGATCTCAAAGTATTGCTGGGGTGAGAAGCAAGTAGAGCTTGAGTTTAATTAAATTAGCCCACAGTTATTAAATATACATTACTAATTGTGAGCAAAAGGATTGAAGTGGTATGAGCCTGAACTTCCTTGAGTTTGAGCAACCTGTTGCTGAACTAGAAGCAAAAATTGAAGCACTTCGTGATGTATCGCGTCGTGATGAGTCCGCATCGGTTGATTTAGATAAAGAAATTGAACAGTTAGAAAAGAAAAGCCTAGAGTTAACCAAGAAAATTTTTGGTGATCTTGGCGCATGGCAGGTTGCTCAGCTAGCCCGTCACCCACAGCGTCCGTATACCTTTGATTACGCAGAGCATATATTTACGGAGTTTGATGAATTGGCCGGTGATCGTGCTTTTGCTGATGATAAAGCACTGGTTGGTGGTATTGCTCGTCTTGATGGTCGCCCGGTAATGATTATTGGTCACCAGAAAGGTCGCGAAACCAAAGAGAAGGTATTGCGTAATTTCGGGGATGCCAAAACCTGAAGGCTATCGTAAAGCGCTGCGTTTGATGAAAATGGCAGAGCGTTTCAAGATGCCTATTATTACCTTTATCGATACTGCAGGTGCCTACCCTGGTGTTGGCGCGGAAGAGCGTGGCCAGTCGGAAGCGATTGCAACCAACCTGAAAGCAATGGCAGGTTTGACCGTACCGGTTATCTGCAACGTTGTGGGTGAAGGTGGTTCTGGTGGTGCTTTGGCTATCGGCGTAGGCGACTGTGTCAATATGCTGCAGTACTCAACTTACTCGGTTATTTCACCGGAAGGTTGTGCCTCTATCCTATGGCGTGACTCTGATAAGGCTCCTCAGGCTGCAGAAGCGATGGGTATGACGGCTGAGCGTCTGAAAGAGCTTGAGCTGATCGACAATATTATTGAAGAGCCTTTGGGTGGTGCACATCGTGATGTGGTGGCTATGGCCGGAAAACTAAAGGCACAGATATTAGCAACGCTGAACGAGCTGGAAGCACTTGATACAGAAGCGCTACTTGAGCGTCGTTACCAGCGTCTAATGAGCTACGGTTACTGCTAAGCAGACGTAGATCTAAACGCAGAGATAATCATTGTTATAGAGCGGGTCAACGTAGGTTGGCCCGCTTTTTTTTGTTACTCGTCAATCGTTAGGGGGGGCATTAGAGGGGCATTTGGTATAATGCCTGCAAGTTTACCGGCTTTCGATAAGAGATCTTTCTGATGCTTTACTCCCGATTGGCTGCCAGCCTTCAGGCATACTGTGATACGCCTAGACATTTCGTATTGGCCCTTAGCGGCGGACTGGACTCTCGCGTATTGCTTCGCTTGATGGGACAGTACCTACGCCTCAACCCTCAGCATCGGTGTTTGGCTGTACATGTTCACCACGCTTAAGCCAGAATGCCGATGAGTGGAGCAAGTGTTGTCTCTACTGGGCGCGTCAAGAGGGAATCGAGTGTCGGGTAGAGCGGGTTAACTTGGCGTTGGGCAGCAGGGTAAGTGTTGAGCAGCAAGCCAGAGAACGACGTTATCAGGCTTTGAAAAAGCATTTACCGGCGGGGGGGATTTTATTGACCGCCCAGCATGCCGATGATCAGCTTGAGACTGTGCTATTGGCCCTCAAGCGTGGCAGTGGCCCTGCTGGGTTGGCGGCAATGGCGCAAAGTACGCCATTTGCTGGCGGCGTACATTTTCGCCCTCTGCTGACATCGACCCGTGCTGAAATTGAGCATTACGGTCAGCAGCATCAGCTGGAGTGGGTTGAGGACGAGAGTAATAAGGATACTCGCTATGACCGGAATTTTTTGCGTCACGAGGTGACACCGCAGCTCATCCAACGCTGGCCGGGGATCCGCAAGGCCGTAGCGCGAAGTGCAGAGCTTTGCGGCGAACAAGATGCCTTGCTGCAAGAGCTGCTGCACGAGAAACTGCAACAGGCATTAGGGGCAGATCAGAGCTTATCTGTTGCCGCGCTAGGATCTGAGCGAGTAGGCAAGCAATTGATCCGGCAGTGGCTTGGCTTGTTTAATGTCTTGATGCCGTCCAAGGCCCAATTGGATCAAATCTGGCTTGCTGTTGTACAAGCCAGAGCCGATGCCAACCCGCAGCTGTGCTGGCAGCAGGTACAGGTGAGGCGTTTTCGGCAGCGGCTGTATCTGGTACAGCAATGGCCGGACATTCAAGACTGGCAACAGGAGTGTCAGTTAGATCAGCCATGCCGGTTGCCGCAGAACCTGGGTTCTTTGACGTTGCGTCAAGTACAAGGTGGCCAACTGCGCCTGCCAACACCGGACGAAGTACTATCCGTTCGGTTTGATCCTGAGGCCATCGAGGTTAAGCCGGTCGGCAGAGTTGGTAAGCGAAAGCTAAAAAAGCTGTTTCAGGAATATGGGGTACCGAGCTGGACTCGGCGGCGTACGCCTTTACTATATTATGGCGATCAGCTCGCGGCCGTTGCCGGGCTATTTGTTGTTGAAGCTTTTAGCGGTCAGGACTGTGACCTAGAGTGGCACAATGATGCATTTGATGTGCAATTTTAGGCTAAACAGTGCACAATTCTTAAATATCTCACTTTCACCTTAAACTGGACGTTTAAAGTAAGAGCTGGGTATTTAGATAAAACAAAATTATAAGAGGACCTAATGAAGAAAGTTCTTGCAATTGCAATGTTAGCGACAGTGATGTCTGCCCCTTCAATGGCTGCTGGTGATGCGGCGGCTGGTAAAGCAAAAGCTGCCGTATGCGCGGCATGTCATGGTGTTGATGGTATCGCTATGATACCTAGCTATCCGAATCTAAAAGGCCAGAATGAGCAATATCTTGTTGGTGCTTTAAAGGCTTATAAAAATAAACAGCGCAACGGTGGGATGGCAATGGTCATGCAGCCGCAGGCTTCAATGCTAAGCGATACCGATATTGCCAACGTTGCCGCCTATTTCGCTCAAATGAAGTAAATTTAGCTGCGCTAAATGCTTTGTATGCACTAACAATAGGCTTGGTGCCAGAGAGGGCCGCTATCTGCTCATGCAGTTAGCGGCTTTTTGGTGCGCCGAAGGAATGAGCGCGACTGTGATTGTAACGCGAAATCTTTATCTGTTTGTTTGTTATTTGAACAGTTGATTCATCTGCAGTTGATTAAAATCTCGGTAGGTATTATTGTACTAGCTCACTGGTACGATAACGTTGTCTAGGAGTCATTATGAGTAAACCATCCACACTTGGGGGGGGCGTGTATTATCGCCAGTGTTTGTGTTGGGGGGGCAGGCATGCTTGGGTTGCCAAGTGCAGGTGCGGGTGCGTGGACGTTCTGGAGTGTGATCGCAATTTCTTTCACTATGATCATGATGACGCTTTCCGGTTGGTTATTGTTAGAAGCACTTAAGCATTATGAGTTTAAAGCTTCGTTTAATACTGTAACCAAAGATGTATTAAGCAATAAAATTAATATTATCAATAATCTATCATTGTATTTCGTGGGTGGGATTCTACTTTATGCGTATATTTCAACATCCGGCATGCTTTTTAGTGAAATGTTAGGTGTCACGCGTGAATTGGCATCCGTCCTGTTTGTTACATTTTGCTCGGCCTTTGTCTTGCACTCGACACGTGCAGTAGATCGTATTTCCACTGTTTTGATCCTCTTTATGATCATCAGTTTTGTGCTGGGTATTTCAGGGTTGGCTTCGCATATCAGTGCGCCGGTCTTGTTTGCACAAGGCCAAGGTGAAACTCCTTACTCGGCCTATGCGCTAGCCCTATTGCCGGTCGCGTTAACGTCATTTGGTTATCATCACTCGGTGAGCACGATGCGTGACTATTACCAAGATGAGCGCCGTGCCAAAAAAGCGATTCTTGTCGGCACTCTAATTGCCCTCACGTTTTATCTGGGGTGGGTGATCTGTATTTTTGGCAATTTACCGCGTGAGGCGTTTGGCCCTGTTGTGACTGCCGGTGGCGGCGTGGATGTCTTGATGTCTGCACTGACAGCAGCCATCGATTCAAATAGCATTAAACAAGCGCTGCATATCTTTTCCATTGCCGCGATTGTCTCTTCTTTCATTGGTGTTGGATTGGGTGTGTTCGATTACTTAGCTGATTTTTTTGGCTTTGCCGATACTAAGCAAGGACGACTAAAAACCTGGGGGGGTGACGTTTATTCCGCCATTGGTGTTCTCGCTAATGGCACCGTTTGGTTTTGTCGCTGCGATTGGTTTAGCCGGTGCTGCTGCCACAATTTGGACTTGTATTATTCCGGCGATATTGGCAAAAACATTACGTCAAAGAGTGCCGGTACAAGAAGGTTTTGTGGTGCCAGGGGGAAATGTGACGATTTATGTGGTGATCGTGTTCGGGGGGTACTGACAGCCGCCTTTCATTTACTGGCAATGGCGAATCTACTGCCTGTCTTTAAAGGCTAAATTGACGGTGAAATAAACGTTGAACCACATATCAACGCATAAAAAACGGAAGCCTTGGCTTCCGTTTTTTGTTGGGATAGGTTGGCTCGGTTTAGCGAAATTGGTTTGCATCTGGTAAATAGTCAAAGCCAGCGTTAGCCAATCGGGCAACCAGCTTGCCTTTATCGATATCGTAATACTTAACCAAGCTGTCCAGGTTGCCAAATTCATCACGGATCTTCATGTTGACAATGCTCATCAGCATGACCGGATCCATCGTGTCAAAGTTCTTTACGTCCATTACTTGTCCTCATGATCACTCATCAGCAAATTGGCGGCGGCAAAGGCGGCACGCTCTCTGACTTCCTTCGGCACTTCTTCATTGGAAGCAACGTAATCCAGGGGCTTTTATTGCACAGTGGATTGCATTTGGGGATATAGCCCAGTTCGCCACCGCCGATTTGGGCATAGGTCATTCGGATCAGTTCGCAGCACTCATAGACTTTCATGCAATTTCCTTTTAATTCGTTTACTCCCTATAGGCACTGAATGAGAACCTATAGGGAGTGAACGCCTGATAGTCTTACTATAACAGAGGTGTTGGTCATGGTTATGGTAAAGATGGCCTAGCATAGAGGGGGAAGTCGCTATTTGTTGCGTTTGTGCCGGTATAGCTGACGGTCGGCGCGGTCGACGATAGCCGTTGAGGTATCACCTTTTTGATATTCGGAAAAACCACACGATGAGCCGATATTGAGTGTTCGTAGCGTATGATCATCGTGCATTAGCTGCTGGACACGTTGGGCAACATGCAAGGCTGACTTGTCGGTTGCAGGTTGGAGAAGAACAGCGAACTCATCTCCGCCAATTCGGTAGCAGCGATCTGAAGCGCGAACGGCTTGTTTAAGGATAGTAGCAAAACGTCGAATAACCTTGTCGCCATCGAGATGACCAAAGCGGTCATTGACTTGTTTGAAGTTATCCAAGTCAAACATCAGCAGTACCAGACCGACGCTTCTTCGCTCGCTCATAGCGATGGCATGCTGTATATCCTGCTCAAAGCAACTGCGGTTGCCAAGGCCAGACAGGTAATCGCGCAGCGCCATATTCTTGACTCTACGATATTCAATTGCATTCATTAACGGCCCGGCAAAGAGACGATGATAGGTATGAAGCAGGTTGATTTCGTCTTTGTCCAACGGATAGGGGCGTAGAGTATTGAAGCTTGCCGAGTTCGTTTTCACCGAAACGCAAGATAAAACCTTGGCGGTATTGGGTAGCTGTCCACGTCTGATTAAGGTGGATGTTTCGTCTAAATCCCAGACCAGACGACTGACATCGATTTGTTTTTCGACTTCTCGAGCAAAAATTTCGAATAATAGGCCAAGGTCTAGCTTTCCCTGGAGCTTTTGCAGGATCAGCAAGCGCTGATCAGCACCAAGGGGTTTAGTCCTTGGTTTGCTATTTTCTGCAAAAATATTATTCCAGAGGGTCGGATCCATATCAGCGTCAAAAAAAGATAGGGGTTAACTATAGCAATTATTACGCCATTTCAACACCTAGAGCATTTTTTTATTAATAAAATACTGATTTTATTTTAAAAAGTTGCGAAGGATCGTTTCTTGTTCGAGTGCATCATGATAACCAAGTTCGATTAAAGCGTTAATATATGCTGGTTCAAACAGAATATAGCTGGAAATAGCAGCATCATCTTTGGGACTTAGTCCGGTTAGGTGCATTAATGCCCGGGTCATTGGCGGCATGTGGCAATAATATTTTCGTGCGAGGGGCTCAAAAGACTGGCTGGGGAAAAGGTGAATGTGATCAACGATTTTCATATTGATTTTCTGTTGCTCGGAAGCCGGTAAAGCCTGTAGCAATTCATTGGTACGTGACAGGTGTTCAAGATCGGCTGTGAGGGTATCGCTGAAGACGGTATCCATTAGGTGACCACTAAGTGCGGCCAAGCCGGGTGCTGAGGTATGATCTCTTTCATTGATTTTCTGGTTGATCAAATCGATAATCAGTATTTTGTCAGCCCCCCCCATTTTTAAAGAGGGCCGAAGAGGAGCAAGTTGGTGGATGGAACCGTCGCCATAATACGTCTGGCCGATGCGGGTAGCCGGAAAAACCAGCGGAATTGCCGCTGATGCCAACAAGTGCTCTGTGGTGATCAAAGAGCGACGTCCTTTTGATTTAGCTCTATCCCATTCCTTAAGCTCTTTTTGTCCCTGGAAAAAGCTGACAGACTGCCCGCTCTTGTAGCTGGAGACGGTGATAGAGATCCCTTCTAGGTTTCCGGCAAGGATTTGTTTTTCCAGTCGCTCATAATTATTGACCTGATTTAACAGCTGGCGAAGCGGACGGTTGTTCAGCAGGCCAAACGGAGGACGATCATGATGTTCGGCTTGCAGGCGGGCAAACCATTGGCCGGCAAGGTAACTTGTCATGCCATAAGAGCTGGCGCTAAAGACTCGACGACTATGGAGTCGCGACCAAATCCACTCCAACTTTTTGACGCCTAGGCGAAAACAAGAGGCATAACTGGCTATTGATATAACATTGATGGCACCGGCCGAGGTGCCGGAATAAATCGTGAATGGGCTGTGGTGAACTCGTGGGTACCATTCAGAAATGGCTTTGAGCACTCCCACCTGATAGGCCGCCCGGCTCCGCCGCCTGATAACAATAAGCTGATTTTTGGCTTATCCTTTGCCATTCAAGCCGCTCTCTATTTCCCTTTATTATCTTTACTATATACCGAAAGCTGTTGAAAATGCGCGACCCAGGACGTTTTCCGGAAATAAAAAAAAGCCTCCACAAGGGAGGCTTTGCATGTCAGTACCGAATAGGGAATTAAGCTAATTTCTGCTTAACAAAGTCAACGATGTCGGAAACAGCAACACTCTCTTTGGTGCCTGCACGACGGTCTTTGTATTCCATCTCGCCATTTTCCAGGCTGCGGTTACCAATAACGATAGTATGAGGGATACCAATCAGTTCATGATCCGCAAACATCACACCAGGGCGTTCTTTACGGTCATCGAATAGTACTTCGATACCGGCTGCAGTTAGTTCAGCATATAGCTTTTCAGCGGCTTCTTTAACTTCGGCTGATTTCGCCATGTTCATCGGAACGATAGAAACCTGAAACGGTGCAATCGCACTCGGCCAGATAATGCCGTTATCATCGTTGTTCTGCTCGATGGCCGCAGCCACAACACGGGTACAGCCAATACCGTAACAACCCATTTCCATGATGGTATTTTTACCATCAGGACCAAGAACAGTTGCGTTCATTGATTTCGAGTAGTTGTTACCTAGCTGGAAGATATGACCGACCTCGATACCGCGCTTCAGTAGAAGGGTACCTTGGCCGCATGGGCTAGGATCGCCTTCAACCACGTTACGTAGATCTTCAATCTGGCCTAGTTCAACGTCACGACCCCAGTTGATACCGAAGTAGTGCTTGTCGTCGATGTTGGCACCAGCGCCGAAGTCGCTCATTACTGCAACTGAGCGGTCAACGATGAATGAAACTGGTAGGTTTACTGGGCCTAGAGAGCCAGGACCTGCGTTAACCAGGGCACGTATTTCTTCTTCAGTTGCAAACTCAAGTGGTGCTGCAACACAAGAAAGGTTTTCGGCCTTAATTTCGTTTAGCTCATGATCACCACGGATGATCAGTGCAATGAGATCGGCTTCAACTTCATCTGATGCTTTAACAAACAGGGTTTTCACCGTGTTCTCGATAGCGATACCGTGTTGCTCAACTAGCTCTGCGATAGTTTTTGCATTTGGCGTATCAACCAGCGTCATCTCTACGGTTGGTGCAGCACGTTCTGTCGTCGGTGCTAGCGCCTCTGCTTTTTCGATGTTTGCTGCGTAGTCTGAGTCAGTCGAGAAGGCGATCAGGTCTTCACCGCTTTCTGCCAGCACGTGGAACTCGTGAGAGCCAGAACCACCGATGGAACCTGTGTCAGCCAGTACTGGACGGAAATCCAGACCCATGCGGCTGAATACGTTGCAGTATGCTTGGTGCATAGTTTCGTATGTTTCAACCAGGCTCTCTTTATCCAGGTGGAAAGAGTAGGCATCTTTCATGATGAACTCACGTGAACGCATTACACCGAAGCGCGGGCGAACTTCGTCACGAAATTTAGTCTGGATCTGGTACAGGTTCAGAGGAAGCTGCTTGTAAGATTTCACTTCGTTGCGAACCATATCCGTGATCACTTCTTCGTGAGTCGGACCTAGTACAAACGGTCGGTCGTGGCGGTCTGCGATACGTAGAAGCTCGGGACCAAACTTGTCCCAGCGACCAGTTTCTTCCCATAGTTCAGAGGGCTGAACCACGGGCATTAACGTTTCGACTGCACCGGCATTGTTCATTTCTTCACGAACAATGTTTTCGACCTTACGCAGAACACGCAGACCTGTAGGTAGCCAGGTATATAGACCTGAAGCCAGCTTACGGATCATACCTGCACGTAGCATCAGCTGGTGGCTGATAACTTCTGCGTCGTTTGGAGTCTCCTTCAGCGTTGAAAGAAGATATTTACTGGTACGCATTGATGGTATCCGTTGGTTGATATGAATGTGATAAGTGATGGGGGGGACATCCCCCAGCCGCTCAAAGAGGCGGTAACCTTATATACTACCAGCCATTTGTCGGTTCGCCAAAAGGAACAGGCGGCCATGCGATTAATCTTGTTTATTTGCTACCGGCTTGTCCAGGGCAGTAACCGTCACTTTCTCATTGTTGACGGTGAACTTAACATTGTAGTCGAATAAGTGGACAGCATACTCCTTGCTGTCTGGTTTGCCTTTTTTATAGGCCGGGCGTGGGTCTTGCGCCAGTACTTCTTCAATCACGGCCCGGTGCCTTGCCGGTTGCTTGCCTGTCAGTTGAGATTCGGCCTTGTCGGTAAAGCTCACGGCTAAGGTATCAGGCTCATCGTTCGCAAAGCCGCCTGTTGCCAGTGGCAGGCTGTCGGAGTAGGGAATGTAGGGCTTGATATCAACAATGGGTGTTCCGTCAACCAAGTCAACTCCGCCCAGTTCGATAATTACATCTTTGCCGTCTTGGCGAATTCCCTTGAGTTCAACCGCAGACATACCGATGCCGTTAGGCCGAAAAGTTGCCCGGCTGGCAAACACACCAATACGTTCATTGCCACCAAGGCGGGGAGGACGGACTGTCGGCCGCCAACCTGCCTCAAGGTTTGATCGAACAAAAATAATAGCCATAGATGGCTGAACTGTTCAAGGCCCCGAACAGCTTCTAGTGCGTTGGCTTCTCCCTGGAGAACGATTTCTGACCGGGCACTTGGCACCAATCCAGGTTGACGCGGAACGGCAAATTTTTCCTTGTAGGGAGAGCGAATGATACCGATTGGCTCAATTTGATATGACATCTGAATAACGCCTTTTTTCTGATAGCGCAGAACATAGCATAAAAAAACACTTGACCATGACATGAGAATTATTATCAAATGTTATGTTATAACATATCGATAATGATTTGCTACCAGATGAGGAACGAAAGATGAAACCAGGTATTCACCCCCCCGAATATCGTACTGTTGTATTTCACGATACGAGCGTTGATAAACATTTCTTGGTGGGTTCAACATTGAAAACGGATAAAACCATCACTTGGAAAGATGGTCAGGAATATCCTTATTACACCCTGGATGTGTCCTCGGAGTCACACCCGTTCTATACCGGCAAGCAACGTGTGATCAGTACTGAAGGCCGAATGGCAAACTTCAGCCGCCGATTTGGTCAATTTGGCACAAAGAAGGACAAGTAAAATGAAAGTATTGAGCTCGCTGAAAAGCGCGAAAGCCCGTCACCGAGACTGTCAGGTGGTAAAACGACGAGGCCGTATTTTCGTCATCTGTAAATCCAACCCAAGGTTCAAAGCAGTACAAGGAAAGGCGAAGAAAAAATAGTGTATTGCTATTACTAAGCAAAGAGGCTGCCCAAGTAGGGAAGCCTCTTTTTATTTATCAGAATTTAATAACAAGGTCTGTTGGTAAAAAGAGTTACCAACCTTTTACAATGCCACCTTGGAAAATCTCTTTTGCCGCGGTATATACAGCTTCTGATTGATAGGCTTTAACGAAAGCCTGTACGTTTTCAGCATTAACATTGTCTTGGCGAGCAACGATTAAGTTCACGTATGGTGATTCCTTGTCTTCGACAAATACACCGTCACGCTCGGGCGTTAGGTTAATGCTGCTGGCATACGTTGTATTGATGATCGCAAGTGCAACATCGTCAAGAGAGCGTGGAAGTTGTGCCGCTTCTAACTCAACAATTTTCAGGTTTTTAGCGCTGCCAACAATATCCAGTACCGTTGCTGTCAGGCCTGCACCTTCTTTTAGCTTCAGCAAGCCTTGCTGTTGAAGCAGCAACAGTGAACGGCCAAGGTTTGTTGGATCGTTTGGCACTGCAATCTGGTCACCATCCTTCAGCTCGTCAATTGACTTGATTTTGCTTGAGTAGGCAGCAATCGGATAAACGAAAGTATTGCCTGCGACGGCAAACTTGTAACCTTGATCCGTGACTTGCTGATCAAGGTATGGTTTGTGTTGGAAAGCATTGATATCGATAGAACCGTCTTCCAGTGCCGCATTGGGTGAGATGTAGTCAGTAAAGGTAATTAGTTCAACATCAAGCCCGTATTTGTCCTTGGCTTCCTTGGCGGCGACTTCTGCTACCTGAGCTTCTGCTCCTGCCATAACCCCCCCAATTTTAATTTTGCTGTTATCTACTGCGGTTTCTTTTTCTCCGCAACCGGTTAATACAAGAGCTGATGCCAAACCTGCGACAGCAAAAATATTCTTTAGATTAAACGCCATGTAACTTCTCCTTAAAGCGGGGGGGTTTTCCGTAATACTAGATGGTAATTATTGATTAATGTTTTTTTCTGTTTAGCGGTGATCGGCACGCTTGACCAGATGGTCGCCTACCGATTGAATGATTTGCACCAGGATGACCAGCATGACCACGGTGATCATCATGACGGTGCCATCAAAGCGCTGGTAGCCATAACGAATACCGACATCGCCCCAGGCCACCGCCCCCCCCGACTGTACCTGCCATGGCCGAGTAGCTAACCAGTGTTACTAAAGTAATAGTGACCGCATTGATGATCCCCCCCGGCAGTGCCTCGGGAAGCAGCACCTTGTTGATGATCTGGCGTGGGGGGTGGCTCCCATAGCCTGAGCGGCTTCAACCAAGCCTGTTGGTACTTCCAGCAGGGCCCCCCTTCAACCAAGCGGGCAATAAATGGAATTGCCCCCCCAACAGTTAGCGGAACGATTGCCGCAGCGGTACCGATAGAGCTGCCGACAACAAAACGTGTAAACGGAATGATGGCAACGAGCAAAATAATAAACGGGATAGAGCGACCGATATTAGTGACTGTGCCCAGTATCTTGTTCAGTGCCTTGTTCTCGAGTAGACCGTTGTCTTTGGTAAGGTGAAGAGCAACACCGGCAGGAATACCGATAGCAAAACCAATTAAGCCGGAAGAAAAAACCATCAGCAGCGTTTCGCCTAGCGCATCAACTAGCAAGTAGGTAAGGCGTTCGTTGGTTTGCCACCAGTTAGCAATAGACTCAAGCAACATAACCCAGTACCTCTACATTAACTTTGTGATCACGAAGGAAAGCAATTGCTTGATCTGCGGCTTGCTCGGTTCCAAATAACTCGGCCAGCATCAGGCCAAACTTTACGCCGCCGGCATAGTCCATGTCAGAGCTTAGGATGCTGATATCAATGTTGAATTCTCGAGCAACTTGGCTAATCAGCGGGGCATCAACCGATGCGCCGGTAAATTCAAGCCGTACTAAGGGGGGGTAACTGTTATCAACACGCTGATCGACAAGTCGTGCCTTGTAATCTTCAGGGATGGATAAATCCAGCGTCGAGCGGATGAAGTTGCGAGCCAGCTCTGTTTTAGGGTGGGCGAAAATTTCGCCGACAGGCCCTTTTTCTACCAGTTCGCCGTCGCCAATAATAGCCACTTCTGCACAGATGCTTTTTACCACGTCCATTTCATGGGGTGATCAGCAAGATAGTGAGATTAAGCTTGCGGTTGATCTCTTTTAGCAGCTCGAGAATCGACTGGGTAGTCGCAGGATCCAGTGCACTGGTTGCTTCATCACACAGTAAAACTTTAGGGTCGGACGCCAATGCTCGGGCAATCGCGACACGTTGTTTTTGGCCACCACTCAGGTTTGACGGGTAAGACTCACTTTTGTCTGCCAGCCCAACCAGCTGTAATAGCTCGTTAACCTTGGTTTTGGTGTCAGCTTTTGTTGTTCCTGCGAGTTCAAGTGGCAGGGGCAATATTGTCAAAAACTGTACGGGGATGAAAGCAGGTTGAAATGCTGGAAAATCATGCCAATTTTGCGGCGTGCTAACGTCAGGTCTTGATTGGAAAGCTGGGTCAGATCGATACCGTCAACAATAACGTGGCCATTGGTTGGTTTTTCCAGCAGATTGACGCAACGGATCAGGGGTACTTTTCCCTGCACCGGAAGAGCCGATTACGCCGAAGATGGTGCCTTGCTCAATGGTAAGATTGATATCACGCAGTGCGTTGATTTCCTTCTCCCCCTGATAGAACACTTTATTTACTCTATTTATTTCTATCATCGAACTTCCTAAACCGTATACCGGTTGCCATGGCAAATTTTACAAGGATAAAAGCTTGTAAACACTGGTATATCGTAATGCTGTTTGTTGTATTTACTTTGTCATTGTTTTGTGCGAAAAGTGTTTACTAACCGCATCTGTTGTTGATGCTAGGGTGTCTAGACGGCTAAGTCAATAGATATTTTTACGTCTAGACGTCTAAATGGCCTTGTGGGGGTATTCGTTGGGTTATGGTGGATTGAGATAAACAGATGAATCCCTGCCTTAGCCATGCCATAATTTGCCTTAATATATATAGACAGAGGGCTGACTTTTGGCCAAACCAGCAGTTTTTATCGATCGTGACGGCGTGATTAACGTCGATCATGGTTACGTTCATACCGTTGATGACTTTGAATACGTTGAAGGCGTGTTTGAAGCGTGCAAAAAATTTAAAGAAATGGGGTATCTGCTCGTTCTGGTAACCAACCAGGCCGGGATTGCCCGCGGTATGTACACCGAAGACGAATTTCTGACTCTGACCGAGTGGATGGACTGGAACTTTGTCGATAACGGCGTTGAGTTTGACGGTATCTATTACTGCCCCCCCCACCACCCGAAAGAAGGAAGGGTGATTACCTGCAAGACTGTGAGTGCCGTAAGCCCAAGCCTGGTATGTTTATCTCTGCTCGTGACTTTTTGAAAATCGACATGGCGAGCTCGGTAATGATTGGCGATAAAGCCGATGACATGAAAGCCGCGGCAGCTGCTGAGGTGGGTACTAAAATACTGGTGCGCACTGGTAAGCCTGTCACCGATGAGGGCGAAGCTCTGGCCAGTGTGGTCCTAGACAGTGTTGCGGATGTTCCGGGTTGGTTAGCCTCTCGCTAATTCATATCCAGCGACAGTCCCTGAATGAAAGGTCGCAATCGCGGCCTTTTTTATTGCGTTACCTTGTTTCTAGTCTTTGTATCTATTCTCCGTATCAATCCCAAATTAGTCCTAAATAGTCCCTTTGGGCAGGTCAGAAAGAATCCCCCCCCTCTGTCGAACTCATTACTTTGATTGAAAAGCTGAAATCTCTCCTTGCTGCTATCTTTTAATAATTAGGGATCAATCTTAGTAAGAAGCGAGACAAGGAGTTAGTCGATACATGCTGTCGTATTTTTTGCATCGCATGGCCTTGGTGATACCGACGTTTTTGGGTATTACGATCCTCATATTTGCCATCACCCGTCTGGTTCCCGGCGGGCCTGTCGAGCGAATGCTGGCCAATATGCAGTTTCAGGGTGACGGGGGCAGCCGCGATGACTGCTGCTGGTGGAAGCTCAGCACTATCTGACGATCAGCTGGCCGAGCTGAATGCATTTTATGGCCTGGATAAACCGGTTTATCAGGCTTATTGGGAATGGCTGAGCAAGCTAGTCCGCTTTGATCTCGGTGAATCAACCCGTTATTACGAGCCCGTGACAGGCATGATTGCCGAAAGGCTGCCTGTGTCGTTATTTTATGGCGGGATGACTTTTTTTATTAGCTATTTTATTTCCATCCCGTTGGGGGGGTACTACAAGGCCGTGAAGCATGGTTCGGTCTTTGATTCCGGCTCCTCCATTCTGATTTTCATTGGTTATGCGCTGCCCGGTTATGTTGTCGGTGTCTTGCTTATAACATTATTCAGCTATCACCTGGAATGGTTTCCCATGGGGGGGCTTTGTGGGTGATGATTTCGAAGATTATGAGACTGTTTCTGAAAAAGTTTCGGATCTCTTCTGGCATGCCGTTCTTCCGCTGATCTGCTATTTGATTGGAGACTTCGCCACTCTGACTATGACGATGAAGAACAATCTGATGGAAAATTTGTCGTCAGACTATATTCGAACGGCTATTGCTAAGGGGCTTTCTTTTCGTGCCGCAGTACGCAGGCATGCGCTTCGGAACAGCTTGATCCCAATAGCGAGCCATTTCGGTAACTCATTGCTGTTCTTTATGACGGGCTCTTTTCTGATTGAGGTTATTTTCAATATCGATGGGATCGGCTTGTTGGGCTATGAATCCATTATGCAGCGTGACTACCCCCCGTAGTGATGGGTATTGTTGCCATTAATGCGGCGATGTTAATGGTCGGGAATATCTTATCGGATATCTGTGTGGCATTGGCTGATCCTAGAGTGCGGTTTGGAGCTTGAGCAGATGACATTGAACCCTCTAACTATCAAAAAAATAAGGCGCTTCAAAGCGATCAAGCGTGGGTATTGGTCCTTTGTCATGTTGTCGCTGCTATTGGTGTTGTCTCTGTTTGCCGAACTACTGATTAATAGCAAAGCGCTAGTCGTTAAATACAATGGACTCTATAGCTTTCCTGTACTTAGTGATGTGAAGTCGGGTATGGACTACGGTCAAAGCTACAGCAATGAACCTGATTACCAGGCAATGAGCCTGCAATTTCTGGCAGAGGGCGGGGGGGATAACTATGTTCTTATGCCGTTAGTGCCATGGGACCCGTTTGAGCAGGACTTTAGTGGCGATTACCCACCGACGGCACCCAGCTTTGAAGATAAGCACTATCTCGGCACCGATGTAATAGGCCGCGACATTCTTGCCCGCTTAGTTTACGGCTTCAGAACGGCGATGGGTTTTGCTTTGATCACTATGGTTATTTCGTATGCCATAGGCACTGCTGTTGGCTGCGCGATGGGGGTTTTGGGGCGGAAAATTCGACTTGTTCGTGCAGCGGTTGATTGAAGTGTGGTCAATGGTACCGTTTTTATACGTCATTATGATTCTGGTTTCTATCACACAGCCGACCTTTACGCTGTTTGTTGCCATCAATGTATTGTTTGGCTGGATGGGGATGACCTGGTACATGCGAACGATGACCTACAAGGAATCAGCCGTGAGTATGTGATGGCGGCCAAAGCGCTTGGCGCATCAACATTTAGGATTATTTTTCATCATATTCTTCCCAATACCATGGTGATGATTGTGACATTGGCCCCCCCTTTACTATCGCTGCCAATATCACTGCGTTAACAGCGTTGGACTATCTAGGGCTCGGGCTAATGCCACCGACGCCGAGCTGGGGAGAGCTGTTACAGCAAGGTAAATCGAATTTGGATTCACCCTGGATAGTTGTCTCAGTCGTATCGGCTATCGTACTGGTGTTAATCATGGTGACATTTATTGGTGAAGCGATTCGCGCGGCTTTCGATCCGAAGAAGTTCACTCGTTATATTTAATAGTTGCTAACACAGGATGTGAGAATGGATAAAAGTATAAAACTTGCCGTACTGTCAGTTTTCATGGGACTAAGCTGTGTAGCCACCGCAAGTACGTTACCTGAAAATTTAGAGTGGATCTCTAATATGAATGAGCCTTTATTTGCGTCTGAACAGGCGAAACGAGGCGGGACGTTCCGATCTTTTATGGCGAGTTTTCCGCAAACTTTGCGAAGTGTCGGCCCAGACGCCAATTCGGGGCTGAGACATTATTTTATGGATGGTACGCCTAAACTGGCAGCAAGGCACCCCCCAATACCGGAAAGTGGATTCCTCAATTGGCTGAAGCATGGGCGTTTGGCAATGATTTCAAAACGGTCTATTTCAAATTAAATACCGAGGCCGAATGGTCTGATGGTGAGCCTATTACGGCTGATGACTATTTGTTCATGCTGAAATACTACCGTTCGAAAGATATTATTGATCCTTGGTATAACGATTTTTTCACCAACTCTATCGATACGATTGTCAAATATGGCGATCATACCATCGCCATTATTGCCCAAACAGCCAAAAGCAATGATGAACTGATGGTAATGATTAATTTACCCAGTAACGGTCTGCAGCCCCGCCCTGAACATTTCTTTAAGCCGGATAAAGATAATAACAATGATGGTATCGATGATAATTTTGTCCGTAAGTATAACTTCAAGAGTGAGCCGACGGCGGGAGCCTATTACCTCGATAATGTGAAAAAGGGAAAAAGCGTTACCTTCAAGCACGTAGGAAAGGATTGGTGGGGGGGGTATGGGAACCGCTATTACCTGCACCGTTACAATGTCGATAAAATTCGCCTTCGTGTGATCCGTGATAATGATATTGCCCGTAAACACTTTGAAAAAGGGGATTTGGATACATTTGGTCTGGTGCTGCCTCAGCTCTGGCATGACAAATCAAACAGCCAGCCTTACCAAAAAGGCTATATTCATAAATTCTGGGGCTATAACCAAGTTACGCAAGGGGCTGGTGGAATATGGATTAATACGGCAAAGCCTTTATTGGGCAATATCGATGTCCGTAAAGGACTGACTTATGCGACTGACTTTGACGGGATGATAAAGAATGTCCGTGCGGGGCGATTATGTCCGTAAGCCACATGGGTTGGGGTTCGGACATGGTGACTATGACCGTACCGACAACAAGCCGCCAGAATTTAATCCCGAGTTAGCCGCTCAATTTTTTACCAAAGCCGGCTTCGAGATTATTGGCCCTGATGGTATTCGCGTTAACAAACAGGGCCAGAGGTTGAGTTTTGCCGTTACTTATGGCTTTCCTATTTGGTCGCCACGTATTGCTTATCTAAAAGAGCAAGCGAAGCTAGCTGGTTTGGAGTTGACGCTGAACCTTGTCGATGGCTCTTCTGCCTTCAAGTATATCCTGGAGAAAAAGCATGATCTCGCCTTCTTGAACATGGGGGGAGGGGAGATCCCTGCCTATTGGGAATACTTGCACTCAAAGAATGTGAAGCCCCCAAACCAATAATCACGCTAATTACAGCTCACCGGCTCTCGACGCTAAAATTGACGCATTCAAGAGCGAGTTTGATGTGAGAAAGCGCTATCAGATCTCTCATACTATCCAGAAGATGGTTACCGAGGCTTATATTATTGTGCCTGGATACATGGTCCCTTATACCCGAGAGGCGCATTGGCGTTGGATACAATATCCGGCTCCGGGGATGACAAAGAAAACAGAGTCAATCTTTTATCCGGTGGAGCTAGGTACTTTCTGGATTGATGTGGATATCAAGAAAGAAACCAAAGCGGCGATGAAGCAAGGCAAAGTTTTTGAACCTGTTATTGTCATCGATGACGCTTACAAGCTGTAAAGCTGAATGAAGAAAGTAGTAAGGAGAAGCCGTATGTCTTCTGATGTCATTTTAAGTGTCCGAGATCTTGAAACGGAGTTTATGACTGATGATGGTGTATCAAAGATCCTCCATGGTGTTAGCTTTGATGTGCATAAGGGGCGAACCCTCGGTCTTGTCGGTGAGTCAGGCTGTGGGAAGAGCGTTACCGCGCTGTCGATTATGGGATTATTGCCCAAGCCGTATGGTTATATTACCCGAGGGGAAATTTTATATCGGGGAACTGATTTGGTGGGGGGGCTTCCCGCAACAGAGATGTACGCCATGCGGGGGGGAAATTGTATCTCCATCATTTTCCAAGACCCGATGACTGCGTTGAATCCTGTGTACTCTATCGGCAGGCAACTTAACGAAGTGCTTGAACTCCATCGTCCCGAGTTAAGTAAAAAAGACAGATTAGCCTATTCACTAGAAATGCTGCGCAAAGTGCGTATTCCGATGCCGGACAAAAGGCTGAAAGAGTACCCGCACAACCTGTCGGGTGGGATGAGGCAACGAGTCATGATTGCAATGGCGCTAGCTTGCAGGCCTGACATACTCATTTGTGACGAGCCGACTACGGCACTGGATGTTACGGTGCAAGCACAGATCCTTGATCTTATGGTTGAATTACAAGAAGAAACGGGAATGGCAATGATCTTCATTACTCATGATTTGGGAGTCGTTGCTGAAATTTGTGATGATGTATCGGTGATGTACGACGGGAGGGTAGTTGAACATGCAAATGTTTATGATTTGTTTGATCGCCCGCAACACCCCCTATACCGAGCGGCTGCTGGGGTTAATGCCTAGTCTGAATAATGATCCTAAGCAACCGATAGACATTAAACCGATTAACCCAGCATTGTTTCCGGAATTTAAAGGGTAGTTTTTACGAGAGCTCTGGGTAGCAACCCGTAGATAAGGATCTAGTTATGGATGAAATTCTTCGTATTGAGTCTCTCAAGCAACACTTTGTCTCGGGGGGGAAAGGGATCTTCAGAAAAGGTTATATAGTGAAAGCCGTTGATGGCGTTTCGTTTTCGGTAGCCAGAGGGGGGGAGACGTTGGGCCTTGTTGGTGAATCTGGTTGTGGTAAAAGTACGTTAGGCCGGACCATCCTCAAACTCTATGAACCAACAGAAGGTAGGATTTACTTTAAGGGTAAGGATATTACGACGTTTTCACCTAAACAGATGCGTACACTTCGTAAAGATATGCAGATCGTATTTCAAGACCCAATGGAGTCACTCAATCAACGCCATACTGTTGGTATGATTTTGGAAGAGCCCTTCATCATCCATAAAATAGGCACATCTAACAGCGCAAGGAATGGGTAAAGGAATTGCTTGTTAAGGTGGAGTTGCCTGAGAGTGCTGTTCATCGTTACCCTCATGAATTCTCGGGAGGACAGCGACAGCGTATTGGTATAGCCCGGGCGATTGCCTTAAAACCCAAATTGCTAATTTGTGATGAGTCAGTTTCTGCTCTGGATGTTTCAGTGCAGGCGCAGATATTGAATTTGTTGCTCCAGCTGCAAAAAGAAATGGATTTAGCAATGATATTTATCTCTCATGATTTGTCAGTGGTCAGGAATATCTCAGATCGAGTGGCGGTAATGTATTTAGGTAAAATCGTCGAGCTTGGTGATGTAAAAGATATTTATGAGTTTCCACAAGACTGTTATACCAAGGTGCTACTTGCAGCGATTCCAGCAACTCATCCAAGAGATCGTACAAGAAAAAAGTCCAACCGGATGACTGAATACGTAGCCTGATGAAAGGAAGTACCAAATACGGTATTTTCCTGCTTCCAAAGTGGCCTATTTTCACTTCTTTGGCTAAAGTTTGTTCGGTTGGCTGATTGTGTGGCATTTTTTTAAAAATCACTCTTGCCAATGC
>LLEM01000034.1_pt1 | contig 31965 bp, 49 predicted proteins | sample 595841 | NCBI WGS metagenome assembly LLEM01 (sample SAMN02919313, study PRJNA255460) | bioreactor metagenome | biome: chemostat; feature: culture 2012_10.2; material: sediment; isolation source: day64 10degC chemostat 2012 inoculated with Wadden Sea sediment taken from... | place: Germany: Bremen ...
CCTGTTCTTCCCCCCCGTCAGGTCTAGTACTTTACTGGCTAGTATCTAACGTGGTAACACTGATCCAGCAAACGCTCATCTACCGTTCGCTAGAGAAGAAAGGTCTGCATTCAAAGTAATGTGACACCCCAAACCAAAAGGCGACCTTAAGGTCGCCTTTTTTGTTTCTGCTTGCGATGACTAGGCTTTCCCAACTAGTCTGTTTACAATTGCAGCGAATTTACACAGCAAAGCCAAAATTATGATCGAACATACTGATACCATTGTTGCGCAAGCTACCCCTCCGGGCCGTGGCGGCGTCGGCATTATTCGCGTCTCGGGCCCAAGGGCCAACGAGGTCGCACTCGCGGTTGCCGGCCGTGAACTCAAAACCCGTTATGCTGAATATCTACCGTTTAAAAATGAAGACGGGAGCGCACTGGATCAGGGCATCGCTTTATTCTTTAAAGGGCCGAACTCCTTTACCGGAGAGGATGTTCTAGAACTGCAAGGACACGGCGGCCCTGTACTGATGGATATGATGATCAAGCGTATCTTGAAAATCGATGGCATCCGCCCAGCTCGACCGGGAGAGTTCTCCGAGCGCGCGTTCATGAACGACAAGCTCGACCTCGCGCAAGCAGAGGCAATCGCCGATCTCATTGATGCCAGCTCCGAAGAAGCAGCCAAAAGCGCCTTCCAGTCGCTACAGGGCGCATTTTCTACCCGTGTCAACGAACTGGTAGAAGCGCTGATTCACCTGCGGATTTATGTGGAAGCTGCCATTGATTTTCCGGAAGAAGAAATCGACTTCCTTTCCGACGGCAAGGTCAGCGGCGATCTTTATGGCATCATCGAGCGTCTGGATGCCGTTCGCCGCGAAGCCAATCAGGGCGCAATTATGCGCGAAGGAATGAAAGTGGTTATTGCCGGTCGTCCGAATGCCGGTAAGTCCAGCTTGCTCAACGCCCTGTCAGGCAAAGACTCTGCCATTGTCACGGATATTGCTGGCACCACCCGTGACGTACTTCGCGAGCATATCCATATTGATGGCATGCCACTGCATATCATCGATACCGCCGGTCTTCGCGAAGCCACAGACGAAGTCGAACGTATCGGCATCGAGCGCGCATGGGATGAAATTCAGCAGGCCGACCGTGTGCTGTTCATGGTTGACGGCACCACCACCGCAGCCACCGATCCCAAAGAAATCTGGCCGGACTTCATCGAGCGCCTGCCCGACAGCATGGGGGCTGACAGTGATCCGGAATAAAGTCGAGCTGACTGGCGAAGAAGCCGGGATCTGCCATGTCAACAACCCGACGCTGATCCGCCTGTCGGCCCGAACAGGAGAGGGCGTAGAAAGCCTGCGCGAGCACCTGAAGGAGTGCATGGGCTTTGCCGGCACCACGGAAGGCGGCTTTATGGCCCGACGTCGTCATCTAGAGGCATTGGAGCGCGCCGCAGAGCACCTTGAGACAGGCAAAGAGCAGCTAGAAGGATTCATGGCCGGTGAAATACTGGCTGAAGAGCTACGCCTTTCCCAGCAGCATCTGAGCGAGATCACCGGCGAGTTCACCTCCGATGATCTTCTCGGCCGGATCTTCACCTCCTTCTGTATTGGCAAGTAACCGGATCCGCCGCGATCATAATAAAAGGCCGGGCAAAGGATCATCCACTGCCCGGCCTTGTCATTTTCCAGCCTTCTAATAAACCTACCGTTTGTCTCTTTAATCTTGCCGGGTAGCCAGTACAATCAGGGGGAAAATACTCTGTTTACCCTGAGGATACTATGAGTCATATCACCCTTATCACCGGCAGCACCCTGGGCGGTGCCGAATACGTTGCTGACCACCTGGCCGAACTGCTGGAGCAGGAAGGTCACCAAACCGATATTGTCAACAAAGCCGATTTCACCGAACTAAACCAGGACTCTATCTGGCTGGTGGTTTGCTCAACCCACGGAGCTGGTGAATTTCCAGACAATATCCAGCCTTTTATCCAGCAACTCAGCGAGCTGAAACCAGATTTATCGTCGCTAAAATACGCGATCATTGGTCTCGGCGACAGCAGCTATGACACCTTCTGTGCCGCAGCCAAAAAGCTCGATCAACAACTTCATTCACTCGGGGCAACCCGTATCGGGGAGCGTCTTGATATCGACGTGTCTCAAGATCCCGTACCGGAAGATCCCGCAGAGCAATGGCTGGATACATGGAAAAATACCTTCTGTGGATAAAAATCAGGTAAAAACGACTCCATTTTGAGGTCTTTTTTAAACTTTTTTCTGTGGATAACTATAGATCTAAACGGTGATCAACCCATAGTTATCCATTGAATAAGTTTTCACCCCCCTCCCCGCCTGTTGATAAGTGTCCATTTTGATCCCAGCTAATCCTTATGATGATCCAAGCTGCTCCACAACAAATGATCCTTCCTAACCTAATGATCATTAGGATCATTTATCGGTTATCCACACGATCGGGCGATCTATATAATAGATCTAATAGAAGATCTCTCTAAAAGATCTTATATATTTTTAAGAGAGCCTTTTTCTTGATCAAATGATCTTCACTAAAGTTTTTCTCTTCCTCAGAAAAAGGATAGAATGATCCACCCTTGCTCGCAGATACGCACAGGCAATTTCGAATACCTGAGGTAGTTTCATGTTTTACCAGGAAAATTTTGATGTCATCGTGGTAGGTGGTGGTCATGCCGGCACTGAAGCCGCTTTGGCTGCTGCCCGAATGGGACAAAAAACCTTACTTTTGACGCATAACATCGATACGCTGGGACAGATGTCATGCAACCCTGCCATTGGCGGGATCGGGAAGGGACACCTGGTTAAAGAAGTTGATGCCCTCGGTGGCCTGATGGCTCAGGCGATTGACAAAGGCGGGATCCAGTTCAGAACGCTAAATTCATCAAAAGGCCCGGCTGTTCGTGCAACCCGTGCCCAGGCTGATCGTGCGCTGTACAAGGCTGCAGTGCGTGAAAAATTGGAAAACCAGCCAAATCTAATGCTGTTCCAGCAATCGGTTGATGATCTGATCGTGGAAAATGATCGTGTTGTTGGTGTGATCACCGAAATGGGGACTTAAATTCCGCGGCAAAGCGGTTGTTCTGACAGTAGGTACCTTCCTTGGCGGCAAAATCCATATCGGGTTGGAGAATTACAGCGGTGGTCGTGCCGGGGGGGATCCTCCGTCGATCGCGCTAGCTTCGCGTTTGCGTGAATTGCCGTTCCGTGTGGATCGCCTGAAAACCGGTACTCCGCCACGTATTGATGCCCGCACGGTTGATTTTAGCCTGCTGGAGGCACAGCATGGCGATAACCCCTACGCCGCTGTTCTCGTTCATGGGCAAGAACTCGGATCATCCGCGTCAGATCCCGTGTTTCATCACCCACACCAACGAACGAACTCACGAGGTGATCCGGAATAATTTAGATCGTAGCCCGATGTATTCCGGCGTGATCGAAGGTATTGGTCCGCGTTACTGTCCGTCGATTGAAGACAAGGTGATGCGTTTTGCCGACAAGAACAGCCATCAAATCTTTATCGAACCTGAAGGCCTGACGACTCACGAGCTATACCCGAATGGTATTTCGACCAGTTTGCCGTTTGATGTCCAGATACAAATTGTTCGTTCAATGCAGGGCTTTGAAAATGCGGCAATTGTCCGCCCGGGCTATGCCATTGAATATGATTTCTTCGATCCTCGTGATTTGAAGCAGACCTTTGAAACCAAATTTATCCATGGCCTGTTCTTTGCCGGTCAAATCAACGGCACAACAGGCTATGAAGAAGCGGCCGCACAGGGCTTGCTGGCTGGTATGAATGCCGCACTGCTGGCGCAGGACAAAGAGGGGATGGAGTCCACGCCGTGATCAGGCTTATATGGGCGTCCTGATTGATGATCTCTCGACCATGGGGTACCAAAGAACCGTACCGGATGTTTACCTCCCCGTGCCGAGTACCGTCTACTACTGCGTGAAGACAATGCGGATTTACGTTTGACCGAAATTGGCCGCCAGTATGGTTTAGTTGATGACGAGCGTTGGGCGCGTTTCAACCAGAAAGTCGAAAACATCGCACAAGAGCGCCAGCGTCTTAAAGATATTTGGATCAATCCGTCATCGGATCATGTAGATACGCTGAACAAGATCCTCAAGACACCGATCGCCCCGTGAGGCCAGTGGTGAGGATCTGCTGCGTCGTCCCGAGGTGACCTACGAGCAACTAACGGCTATTGAGGCCTATGCCCCCTGCCCATGATGATGTCCAGGCAAGCGAACAAGTTGAAATCCAGGTGAAATACCAGGGTTATATCGATCGCCAGAAAGACGAAGTTGAGAAATCACTGCGTCATGAAAACACCAAGTTGCCGTTTGAATTGGATTACAGCGTAGTAAAAGGCTTGTCTAACGAGGTTATAGCTAAATTAAACGATGCCAAGCCGGAGTCCATTGGCATGGCATCACGGATCTCGGGCATTACGCCAGCGGCGATTTCTCTGCTGTTGGTATACCTAAAAAAACAAGGCATGCTTAAGAAAGGCGAATAGGAGTCACCAGTGAAACAACGTTTGGCGCAACTTATCGCGCAAACTGACCTTGAGGTCACAGAACAACAAGCAGAACAACTGGTTGGTTATGTTGCGCTGCTGCACAAGTGGAACAAAGCATATAATCTGACCTCTGTTCGCGATCCGAATGAGATGTTGGTGAAACATATCATGGATAGTATTGCTGTAAGTACTCACCTTCGTGGTGAGCGCTTTATCGATGTCGGTACGGGACCGGGTTTGCCTGGGATCCCACTGGCCATCATGAATCCGGATAAAGACTTTACCTGCTTGATAGCCTGGGCAAGCGAATTCGCTTTATTCGCCAGGTGATCCACGAGCTGGGGATTAACAATGTTACGCCTGTTCAAAGCCGGGTTGAGGAATTTCAGCCGGAAGTTGGTTTTGATGCGGTACTGAGTCGTGCGTTCGCGTCGATGAATGATATGGTGTCCTGGTGCCACCACCTGCCGACAGAGGCTGGGTGTTTTATGGCGCTGAAAGGACAGTTTAATCAACAAGAGGTAACAGAGCTGCCGGAGTGGTGTTCTGTGACTGAGGTCAAATCTTTGCAAGTCCCTGAGCTAGATGGTGAGCGCCATCTAGTAATCTTGGCTGCAAAGGATTAATTGATGAGGTTTTTTCGTGGGAAGAATCATAGCGGTTGCCAATCAGAAAGGAGGCGTGGGTAAAACCACCACTTGCGTCAATCTAGCGGCTTCATTGGCCGCGACACAGCGTAAAGTTCTAGTTATTGATCTGGATCCGCAGGGAAATGCCACCATGGCCAGCGGTGTCGATAAGTACCAGGTTGATGCAACAGCGTATGATCTCTTGGTCGAAGAAACCCCCCCGTTTAGCGAGGTGGCAATCACCGAGACGACCGGCGGCTATCATTTGATCGCGGCCAATGGCGACGTGACAGCCGCTGAAATCAAGCTAATGGAAGTATTTGCCCGCGAAGTTCGCCTGCGTAATGCTTTGGAGGTAGTTCGTGATAACTATGATTTCATCTTTATCGATTGTCCTCCGGCCTTAAACCTTCTTACAATCAACGCAATGACAGCAGCAGATTCTGTGCTTGTCCCTATGCAGTGTGAATATTTTGCGCTGGAAGGCCTGACCGCATTGATGGATACCATCAGCAAATTGACCGCCGTGGTGAATGCCGACCTGAAGATTGAAGGGTTGCTTCGCACCATGTATGACCCGCGTAACCGGTTGGCAAATGAAGTCTCCCAGCAGCTGAAAAAGCATTTTGGTGAGAAAGTCTACCGTACCGTGATCCCACGTAATGTCCGTCTGGCAGAAGCTCCGAGCCACGGGCGTCCGGCAATGTACTACGATAAGTATTCCAGCGGCGCCAAGGCTTATCTGGCCCTGGCCGGTGAAATTATTCGTCGCGACGAAGTCGAGCGCAATGCCGGTGCTGTGGATGCATAAGGGTAAACAATGAACATGAATAAGCGAGGCCTCGGAAAAGGCCTTGATGCGCTGCTGGCAACCAGTTCGGTAGCACAGGCGAAACAAAAGGGTGCCGAGCAGGCACAGTCGCTATCAGCTGACGGTACACTGAAAGATCTGTCAGTACAGATACTACAGCCAGGTAAATTTCAGCCCCCGCAAAGATATGTCGGATGAGGCATTGGCCGAGCTGTCAGACTCCATTCGCGCTCAGGGGGGTGATTCAGCCAATTGTGGTGCGTGAAGTAGCACCGCAGCAGTTTGAAATCATTGCCGGAGAGCGACGCTGGCGAGCTGCCCGTCAAGCTGGGCTTCAGAAAGTCCCTTGTATTATTAAGGATGTTAATGATCGGGCGACGGTGGCTATCGCGCTTATCGAGAATATCCAGCGTGAAGATCTCAATGCAATAGAAGAGGCGCAGGCGCTGGAACGGTTGCAGAATGAGTTTGCGCTGACCCATCAGCAGGTGGCCGAAGCGGTTGGCAAGTCGCGAGCAGCTGTATCAAACCTGTTGCGATTAAACCAGCTGGCAGAGCCAGTCAAGCGGATGGTCGAGCAGCGACAGCTCGAAATGGGCCATGCACGTGCCCTGCTTGCGCTTGAATCAGATTTACAGCTAGAGGCGGCACAAGTGGTTGTTGCCAAACTGTTAACGGTTCGAGATACCGAAAAGCTGGTGAAGAAATTATTGCAGCCAGCTGCTGAGTCGACAGTGAAGCCGGTTAACACTGAGCTTGAAGCGGCAGAAAACCATTTAAGTGAACACTTTGGCACTCAGGTGGCAATTAATCAGCAGAAGAACGGCAAGGGCAAAATCGTTTTCAGTTTTGATGAAGCTCACAAATTAAAGCAATTTATTGCAATGTTTGGTCATAAAATGTGACTTGGAACGTGTGTATTTTGTTGCAAAGATTGCGATGATGTGATCAGGTTATTGTGTTGTAAAATCTAACACTTTTTTTGACTGCGATTAGATTGCATTCAATCTAATGAGCCGTATAATTTTCGCAGTTTTCCCAGCACGACGTTTGTGTAGTGGAATGGACTCGAGGAACGAATACATGGTATCGGCGCTAGTTCGACCGGGACGCCAATTGGCGAAGCGGTTACTCTTGCTACAATCTGGCGTCGTTTTGACAACGGCATTACTGGCAGTATTTGCTGTCAGTGTTGACTGGGGGGAATCTCTGCATTAATCGGTGGCGGCATCTTTGTGATTGCCAATGCTGTCTTTGCTGCCTGTGCCTTTCTGTTTAGTGGTGCCCGCAAGGCTCGACTGATCATGGCATCAATTTATGGCGGTGAAGTGCTTAAAATACTCATAACAGTCATTCTTTTTGCCATTGTTTACCTGTATATAGAGGTGGAACTTGTTCCCCTCAAACTGACCTATTTGCTGGCTCTCGGAATTAATATCTTTGGGCCGGTTTTATTCATTAACAACAACAAATAGGATGAGTTATGAGTGCGCCAGGTGAAGCGCTAACACCGTCAAGCTACATTACTCACCACCTGACAAATTTGACAGTGGGTGATGGTAGCTTCTGGACGGTTCATATAGACAGCCTGTTCTTCTCAGCCTTTACGGGTTTAGTCTTCTTATGGCTATTCCGCAAGGCAGCGAAAACAGCGACATCAGGAGTTCCAGGGAAACTACAGTGTTTTGTGGAGATAATGGTCGAATTCGTTGATAACAGCGTAAAAGAGACTTTTCATGGTCGCAATAAACTGATAGCTCCTTTGGCATTAACCATTTTCTGTTGGATTATGCTGATGAACATCATGGATTTAATTCCAATTGATTTTCTTCCGTATCCGGCACAACACTGGTTGGGTATTCCTTATCTTAAGGTGGTACCGACAGCTGATGTAAACATCACTATGGCAATGGCTCTGGGTGTATTTGCATTGATGATCTACTACAGCATCAAAGTAAAAGGCCTGGGTGGCTTTGCTAAAGAACTGGCTCTGCATCCGTTCAATCATCCAATTATGATTCCGTTCAACCTGCTTCTTGAAGTGGTGTCGCTACTTGCGAAGCCGATTTCATTGGGTATGCGTCTGTTCGGTAACATGTTTGCCGGTGAGGTGGTGTTTATTCTAATTGCGGCACTAATGCGTGGTGGGCACAATGGCTAGGTTCAGTACCGTGGGGCAATTTTCCACATTCTGATCATTACGATTCAAGCATTTGTGTTTATGATGTTGACTATTGTGTACCTGTCTCAGGCACATGAAGACAATCATTAACGATTATTCGTAAATTTTTAATTTTTTACTGGCACTTTAGCCGACAACTATAAACTGGAGATAGTGATGGAAACTTTACTAAGCTTTTCTGCAATTGCCGTGGGCATCATTGTAGGTCTTGCTTCCCTTGGTACAGCGATCGGCTTCGCACTTCTTGGTGGTAAATTCCTTGAATCTGCTGCACGCCAACCTGAAATGGCACCAATGCTGCAAGTTAAGATGTTCATCATTGCAGGTCTGCTTGATGCGGTTCCAATGATCGGTATCGTAATCGCTCTACTATTCACATTTGCAAACCCATTTGTTGGTCAACTAGCTGGTTAATTACCCCTAGCTGCTTAAAAATCAATAGCAAATGGACCATAGCAACCCTTTTTAAGGAGATGCGTTGTGAATATGAATGCAACTTTGCTGGGTCAGGCTATCGCATTTTTCCTATTTGTGGTGTTCTGCATGAAATATGTATGGCCACCACTGATGGAAGCGATTGAAGAACGTCAGGCGAAAATTGCCGACGGTTTGGCAGCTGCGGATCGCGCTGCTAAAGACCTGAACCTAGCGCAAGCTAATGCTTCTGATCAGTTGAAAGAAGCAAAACACGCTGCGAGCGAGCTCATTGAGCAAGCGAACAAGCGTAAAGCTCAGATCGTCGATGAAGCAAAAGCGGAAGCTCAAGCAGAGCGTGAGAAAATTCTTGCGCAAGGCCTTGCTGAAATCGAATCCGAGCGCAATCGTGCTCGTGATGAGTTAAGACAACAAGTTGCAACTCTAGCTGTGATTGGTGCTGAGAAAATCCTTGAGCGTTCTATTGATAAAGACGCTCATGCAGATCTTCTTAACAAAGTCACTGCAGAACTGTAATTAAAGGGGGCAAGCACATGTCGGATATGACTACCATCGCACGCCCCTACGCTAAAGCAGCCTTTGATTTTGCGGTTGAGAATGGTGAGCTGGCCCAATGGGCGGAAATGCTGACCTTTGCAAGTGAAGTAGCAAAAAATGAAGCTATGCAAGATATCTTGCACAGTGGTTTTGCAGCTGACAAGCTCACTGAAATTTTTGTTTCAGTATGCGGCGAGCAACTCAACGAATTCGGCCTGAACTTTTTGAAAGTAATGGCCGAAAATGGACGCCTTGAAGCGCTCCCTGATGTCTGTGACGAGTTCTTGTTCTTGAAAAATGAACATGAAAAAACTATCGATGCGGAAGTAACCTCTGCGGTTACCTTAGACGATAGTCAACTTGCCGCTATCAGCGAGAAACTTGAGCAGCGTCTTGAGCGTAAAGTTAAGCTGAATTGCAGTGTAGACGAGACCCTGATTGCCGGGGTTGTGATTAGAGCTGGAGACTTGGTCATCGATAACTCAGTACGCGGAAAACTAAACCGCCTGAGCGATACCTTGCAGTCTTGATTTGGGGAATTGGAGCATGCAACTTAATTCCACGGAAATTAGCGCACTGATCAAGCAACGTATTGAAAAATTCAACGTTGTAAGTGAAGCGCGTAACGAAGGTACTATCGTTTCTGTAAGCGACGGTATTATTCGTATCCATGGCCTTGCTGACGTAATGCAAGGTGAAATGATTGAATTACCTGGTGGCCGTTTTGCACTAGCACTTAACCTTGAGCGTGACTCGGTTGGTGCGGTTGTAATGGGCTCTTATGCCAACCTTCAGGAAGGCATGAAAGTAACGGGTACTGGTCGTATTCTTGAAGTACCAGTAGGTCCTGCGCTGCTTGGCCGTGTTGTGAACACGCTAGGTGAGCCTATCGATGGCAAAGGTCCAATTGAAACAGAGACATTCTCTCCTGTTGAAGTAATTGCACCGGGGTGTTATCGACCGTAAATCAGTCGACCAACCAGTACAAACTGGTTATAAAGCGGTTGACTCGATGATCCCTATCGGCCGTGGTCAGCGTGAGCTGATCATCGGTGACCGTCAGACTGGTAAAACAGCGATGGCGATCGATGCGATCATTAACCAGAAGAACTCTGGTATTTACTCTGTTTATGTTGCTATCGGCCAGAAAGCATCAACGATTGCGAACGTGGTTCGTAAGCTTGAAGAGCATGGCGCACTGGAAAACACCGTTGTTGTTGTTGCATCTGCTTCAGAAGCAGCGGCACTGCAGTACCTTGCGCCATACGCAGGTTGTGCAATGGGTGAGTACTTCCGTGATCGCGGCGAAGATGCACTGATCGTATATGATGACCTGTCTAAGCAGGCTGTTGCTTACCGTCAGATTTCACTATTGCTTAAGCGCCCACCGGGTCGTGAAGCATTCCCCTGGTGATGTTTTCTACTTACACTCTCGCCTTCTAGAGCGTGCATCTCGTGTCAGCGAGCATTACGTAGAAAAATTCACTAACGGTGAAGTAAAAGGTCGTACTGGCTCCCTAACTGCGCTTCCGATTATCGAAACGCAGGCAGGTGACGTATCAGCATTCGTACCGACTAACGTTATCTCCATCACTGATGGCCAGATCTTCCTACAGACAGAGTTGTTCAACGCCGGTATTCGTCCAGCGGTTGATCCAGGTATCTCTGTATCGCGTGTAGGTGGTTCTGCTCAGACCAAGATCATCAAGAAACTGTCTGGTGGTATTCGTACCGCACTTGCACAGTACCGTGAACTAGCGGCGTTTGCCCAGTTCTCGTCTGATCTTGATGAAGCAACTAAGAAGCAGCTTGATCACGGTCAGAAAGTAACTGAACTGATGAAGCAGAAGCAGTATGCACCAATGTCTGTTTTTGAGCAGGCGGTGGTTATTTTTGCTGCTGAAAGAGGCTATTTGACTGATGTTGAGCTATCTAAGCTTGCTGATTTCGAAGCTGCGTTGCTTTCATATGCCAAAGGTCAATTTGCAGAGCTAGTATCTCAAGTTGATGAGACGGGTGCGTGGAACGGTGAAATTGAAGCTCAGTTTGTAAAACTGGTTGACGATTTCAAAGCTACCCAGACTTGGTAATTGGTTGGTGATCGCTTGCGATCACCTACTAACGGAGAGTAACGATGGCCAGCGCAAAAGAGATTCGTAACAAGATCGGTAGTGTGCAAAACACACAAAAGATCACAAAAGCGATGGAAATGGTTGCCGCATCGAAAATGCGTAAAACGCAAGATGCGATGGAATCATCCCGTCCATATGCACAAACTATGCGTAAAGTGATCGGTCATATCGCCCTTGGTAACCTTGAGTATAAGCACCCCTTATCTCGAGGAGCGTGAAGCCAAGCGTGTAGGTTACATCATTGTTTCTTCTGACCGTGGTTTGTGTGGCGGTTTGAACATTAACTTGTTCAAGCAAGCTATGACAGACATTCAAGGTTGGTCAGAACAAGGTGCTGAAGTTGATATGGCGTTAATTGGCGCTAAAGCGACAGCATTCTTTAACAGCTACGGCGGTAACGTAGTTGCTCAGGTTTCTGGTTTGGGTGATAGCCCAACCATTGACGAGCTAATCGGTACCGTTGGCGTGATGCTGAAGAAATATGATGAAGGCCAATTGGATCGCCTGTACCTGGTTTACAACCAATTTGTAAACACCATGGTTCAGGAACCCGTGATTGATCAATTGCTACCTTTGCCTAAATCAGAAGACGAAGAAATGCAGCGTAACCACTCTTGGGATTATATTTATGAGCCTGAGCCCAAAGCCCTGCTGGATACTTTGCTGATTCGCTATGCCGAATCACAAGTTTACCAGGGTGTGGTCGAGAACCTTGCCAGTGAGCAAGCGGCTCGAATGGTTGCGATGAAAGCTGCAACAGATAACGCCGGAGAATTAATTAACGATCTACAGTTGGTGTATAACAAAGCCCGTCAGGCTGCGATTACACAAGAACTGTCAGAAATCGTTTCTGGTGCGTCTGCTGTTTAAGGCAAAGAATTAATAAGTTTAGAGGATTAACGATGGCTACAGGTAAGATCGTACAGATCATCGGTGCGGTAGTCGACGTAGAGTTTCCGCAGGACTCTGTGCCAAAAGTATACGATGCCCTACACGTTGATGCGAAAGAGAACGGTACGCTAGTTCTTGAAGTTCAGCAGCAGCTAGGTGGTGGTGTTGTTCGTGGTATCGCAATGGGTACTTCTGATGGCTTGCGTCGTGGTTTGTCTGTTGTAAATACAGGCCGCCCAATTGAAGTTCCAGTTGGTACTGCAACACTAGGACGTATCATGAACGTTCTGGGTCAGCCAATTGATGAGTGTGGTGATATCGGCGAAGAAGAGCGTTATGCGATTCACCGTGAAGCACCAAGCTATGAAGAGCAGTCCAACGTGACTGAGCTGCTAGAAACCGGCGTTAAAGTTATCGACTTGATTTGTCCATTCGCCAAGGGTGGTAAAATCGGTCTGTTCGGTGGTGCGGGTGTTGGTAAAACCGTCAACATGATGGAGCTTATTAACAACATCGCCCTACAGCACTCAGGTCTGTCGGTATTTGCTGGTGTTGGTGAGCGTACTCGTGAAGGTAACGATTTCTACTACGAGATGCAGGAAGCTGGCGTTGTTAACGTCGAGAACCCTGAAGAATCGAAAGTAGCAATGGTTTACGGTCAGATGAACGAGCCACCGGGTAACCGTCTGCGTGTTGCTTTGACTGGTCTGACGATGGCTGAGCGTTTCCGTGACGAAGGCCGTGACGTACTGCTGTTCATCGATAATATCTACCGTTATACCCTTGCGGGTACAGAGGTATCGGCTCTACTGGGTCGTATGCCATCTGCGGTAGGTTACCAGCCAACTCTTGCAGAAGAGATGGGTGTACTTCAGGAGCGTATCACGTCAACGAAGTCAGGTTCGATTACGTCTGTTCAGGCGGTATACGTTCCTGCGGATGACTTGACGGATCCATCTCCGGCAACGACGTTTGCCCACTTGGATGCAACCGTTGTACTTTCTCGCCAGATCGCTTCTCTGGGTCTATACCCAGCGATCGACCCGTTGGATTCTACATCTCGTATGCTAGATCCGTTGGTTGTTGGTCAGGAGCACTACGATATCGCTCGTGGCGTTCAGAGTCTTCTGCAACGTTATAAAGAGCTGAAAGACATCATTGCAATTCTTGGTATGGACGAGCTATCTGAAGAAGATAAGCAAGCCGTATCTCGTGCACGTAAGATTGAGCGTTTCCTAACTCAGCCTTACCACGTTGCTGAAGTCTTTACTGGTGACCCTGGTATCTACGTATCTCTTAAAGAGACACTACGTAGTTTCAAAGGCATTCTAGGTGGCGAATACGACGATATCCCAGAGCAGGCATTTATGTACTGTGGTGCGATTGAAGACGTGTTGGAAAACGCGAAGAAGCTTTAAGCTGAGTAGGAGGCGACATGGCAGCGATAACCTTCCATCTGGACGTAGTAAGCGCAGAGAAAAAATTGTTCTCTGGCCGAGCTGAAAACATTCAGGTGACCGGTAGCGAAGGTGAACTGGGTATTCACGCAGGACACGCACCGCTGCTGACCGCTATTACGCCGGGTATGGTTCGAATCACTAAACAGCATGGCGGGGAAGAAGTTATCTATCTTTCTGGCGGTATGCTGGAAGTTCAACCAAGTGCAGTTACTGTACTGGCTGACACCGCAATCCGTGGTGAAGATTTGGATGCTGCAAAGGCGGAAGAGGCGAAACGTCAGGCTGAGGAGAATATCCACAACCAGCATGGCGATATCGACTTTGCTCAAGCGGCCAGTGACCTGGCTAAAGCAATCGCTCAGCTACGAGTTATCGAGCTGACGAGAAAAACGCGTTAATCAGGCGCATGACGCAAAAAGGCGACCCTCGGGTCGCTTTTTTTATATATGTTGCTTGTTATTACTCGTAAAAAAAATCTATTTCTCTTAAACCTTCTAGGTTGAACCGATACAATGCAGAGAGTAGTTATTTTAAATATGCATCAAGAAGGATAATCCATCATGAGCTTTAGTGCTGTGATCCTGGCGGCGGGCAAAGGAACCCGCATGTACTCTAATTTACCTAAGGTACTGCATACATTGGCTGGCAAGCCAATGGCCAAGCACGTCATTGATACCTGTGGTGGGCTGGGTGCGAAGAACATTCACCTGGTCTATGGCCATGGTGGTGAACAAATGCAGGCTGTTTTAGCCGAAGAGCCGGTAAATTGGGTTCTGCAGGCAGAGCAGATGGGCACCGGTCATGCGGTGAACCAAGCCTGCCCGGACCTTGCCGATAATGAGAAGGTCTTGATCCTGTACGGTGATGTGCCGCTGATCAGTTCTCAAACCTTGGATAACCTTCTTGATGCGCAGCCGGATGGTGGTATTGCCCTGCTGACAGTAGTATTGGACGACCCAACAGGCTATGGCCGTATAGTCCGCCGTAATGGCCCTGTGGTAGCGATTGTCGAGCAGAAAGACGCGACCGAAGAGCAGAAGCTAATCAAGGAAATCAATACTGGGGTCATGGTTGCCAACGGCGGCGACCTGAAGCGCTGGCTAGCTGCGCTTAAAAATGACAATGCCCAAGGCGAGTACTACCTGACGGATATTATTGAGATTGCCCACAATGAAGGGCGTGCCGTTGAGGCAGTCCATCCGGTGAAGGCAATTGAAGTTGAAGGGGGGGTGAACAACCGCATCCAGCTGGCAAGACTGGAACGAGCCTATCAGGCTATGCAGGCCGAACGTCTGCTTGAGCAGGGAGTGATGCTGCGGGATCCTGCGCGCTTTGACCTTCGTGGTGAGCTTCAATGTGGCACTGACGTTGAGATTGACGTTAACGTGATCATTGAAGGCTGTGTATCATTGGGCGACAACGTGTTGATTGGTGCCGGTTGTGTCCTAAAGGACTGCGAGATTGATGACAACACCATTATCCGCCCGTATAGCGTTATTGAAGGTGCGACGGTAGGTGAAGATTGTACCGTCGGTCCGTTTACCCGCCTGCGTCCCGGTGCTGAGCTAGTGGGTGACTCTCACGTGGGTAACTTTGTTGAAATGAAGAAGGCGCGTCTGGGCAAAGGGTCTAAAGCCAACCATCTGACGTACCTGGGTGATGCTGAGATTGGCGACCGTGTAAATATTGGTGCGGGTACGATTACCTGCAATTACGACGGTGCCAACAAGTTCAAGACCGAAATTGAAGACGATGTATTTATTGGCTCTGATACCCAGCTGATAGCCCCCGGTTAAAGTGGCCAAAGGTGCCACCATTGGTGCCGGTGCGACTATCAACCGTGATATCGGTGAAGGTGAGTTAGTAATTACTCGCGCTCCTGCCCGTACAATTAAAGGCTGGAAACGACCGGTGAAACAAAAGTAATCCACTTTTACGGTAACGATGAAAGGCAAGGGATCCCTTGCCTTTTTTGTCTCTGCAATATTTATCCCGCTCTATGCCCTATTCTTTTTTATAAAAAAATAATTGCACAGACTTGATCAATAAAGTTTTGATCTGCTACCATTTCTTTCAAATCGAAACTTTAAAGTATCAGTTCGTAACCTATGTCGAAGCGAAATACCCAACAACGCCGTCATGCCATTGTCTCTATGGTTAATGAGAAGGGTGAAGTCAGCGTTGATCAGCTGGCTAAGTTTTTTGCCACCTCCGAAGTGACCATCCGTAAAGATCTCGCAGCCCTGGAAAAAAATGGCTTATTGCTACGCCGCTATGGCGGGGCAATTGCGATGCCGTCAGAGATGGTCAGTGAGGCGGGGAGAGAATATTTCGATTTGTAAGTTAGCGATTGCCAAGGCTGCGGCTGCCAAAATCCGTGACCATAACCGGATCATCATCGATAGCGGTAGTACGACAGCTAGCTTGATTAGTCTGCTGGGCGGTAAGCAAGGGCTGATTGTGATGACCAACTCACTGAGTGTCGCCAATGCCCTGAATGAATTGGAAGACGAGCCGACATTGCTGATGACGGGTGGAACCTGGGATCCGCATTCAGAAGCGTTTCAGGGCCAGGTGGCTGAGTCGGTGCTGCGTTCCTATGACTTTGATCAGTTGTTTATCGGTGCTGACGGCATTGATATTGCACGTGGTACCACGACGTTTAACGAACTGATAGGGCTGAGCCGGGTGATGGCTGAGGTATCCAGAGAGGTCGTGGTGATGGTCGAATCCAACAAGGTTGGACGCAAGATCCCTAACCTCGAGCTGCCTTGGCGCAATATCAATACCTTGATCACCGACGATGGCTTGAGTGACGAGGCAAAACAACAGATTGAACAGCATGGCGTACAGGTGATCTGTACTCCATCAGAATAATACTTTGAGAGAGATACAACTATGTGTGGGATTGTTGGTGCAGTAGCACAGCGTGATGTGGCTGAAATTTTAGTAGAAGGCCTACGCCGCCTCGAGTACCGCGGTTATGACTCAGCGGGTGTCGCGGTCATTGATGGCGACAGTAACCTCAAGCGCGTACGCCGTTTGGGTAAAGTCCAGGAGCTGGCCGATGCTGTAGAGAGTTCACCTATCACCGGTGGTACCGGTATTGCGCATACGCGTTGGGCGACTCACGGTGAGCCGTCTGAGGCCAATGCTCACCCGCACATGTCTGGCGACAACATTGCGTTGGTACACAACGGCATTATTGAAAACCATGAAGAACTGCGTGGGTTGCTGATTGGACGTGGCTACGCTTTTTCCTCGCAGACTGACACCGAAGTGATTGCTCACTTGGTAGAGTGGGAACTGCGTACGGCGGCAACACTGCTGGAAGCGGTACAGAAAACAGCTGCTCAGCTGGAAGGCGCTTACGGTACGGTCGTGATGGATCGCCGTGATCCTGAACGTGTTGTGGTTGCGCGCTCTGGTAGCCCGCTGGTAATTGGCCTGGGTATTGGAGAGAACTTCCTGGCTTCCGATCAGCTGGCTTTGCTGAATGTAACCCGCCGCTTTATGTTCCTTGAAGAAGGCGACGTTGCGGAAATCACCCGTCGCGAAGTAAACATCTTTGATATCGATGGTCAGCCGGTCACGCGTGAAATTCACGAATCAAACCTGCAGCAGGATGCAGCAGACAAAGGCCAGTATCGCCACTACATGCAAAAAGAAATCTACGAGCAGCCTAGTGCGCTAATCAACACCATGGAAGGTCGTATTAGCTGTGACTCCGTTGTGGTTGAAAGTATCGGCAACGGCGCGACCGACATCTTGGAAAATGTCGAGCATGTACAGATTGTTGCCTGCGGTACCTCCTACAATGCCGGAATGGTCGCTCGCTACTGGTTCGAAGCGATGGCCGGTGTAAGCTGTGATGTCGAGATCGCCTCTGAATTCCGTTACCGCAAGTTTGTGACGCGTCCCAATAGCCTGCTGATCACTCTTTCCCAGTCGGGAGAGACGGCCGACACCCTGGCAGCCCTTCGTCTGGCTAAAGAAAAAGGCTATATGTCGGCAATGACCATCTGTAATGTTGCCGGTTCATCGTTAGTTCGTGAATCAGATCTGGCCTTTATGACCCGTGCCGGTACCGAAATCGGCGTCGCATCGACTAAAGCCTTTACCACCCAGCTGGTTACCCTGCTGATGTTCGTGACCGCGCTAGGCAAGGAAAAAGGTCTGATTGATGCGGCGAAAGAGAAGGAGATTGTTGATTCCCTCCATCAGCTACCAACACAGATTGAAAAAGCATTGGCATTCGACAAGCCGATTGAACAGTTGGCAGAAGATTTTGCTGATAAGCAGCATGCTTTGTTCCTTGGCCGCGGTGAGTTTTATCCCCATTGCGATGGAAGCGTCACTAAAGCTGAAAGAAATATCTTACATTCACGCTGAAGCCTATGCCGCTGGCGAGCTGAAACACGGCCCGTTGGCACTGATTGATGCTGATATGCCGGTTATCGTGGTTGCACCAACCAATGATTTGCTTGAGAAGCTGAAGTCAAATATCGAGGAAGTTCGTGCACGTGGTGGCTTGCTCTATGTGTTTGCCGATAGCGAAGCGGGCTTTGAAGCTTGTGAGGGAATGAAGATCATCACGATGCCGCGTGTCGATGATATTATTGCTCCGATTTTCTATACCGTCCCGATGCAGCTGCTGTCCTACCATGTTGCATTAATCAAGGGTACTGATGTCGATCAGCCTCGTAACCTGGCGAAGGCTGTTACGGTTGAGTAATTAATCTCCTGAGATTCTCAATTATGAGAAAAGGCGCCGACTCTGGCGCCTTTTGTCGTTTTTGAGCAGTGGAGAAGCTACTCTCTAGACATAAATGACGAGTATTATTGCGAAATAGGAAAAATGTTCAGAGTCGTAACGAACTGCGACTCAAAATAAGAATAATATCAATAACGTCTTTTGTAAGCTGTTGATTTTTATTGGTTATGTTTTTGTTTGTAAAGTTGGCTTATGTTATGCACCCCCCCTAGGATTGAAAGCTAGGCAGTCTTCATTAAATTCTGTATTGGAGGTTAGACATGACAGATCCCAAAGAGAAAATTGCTGCGCGTATTAAGGAAGCGCGAGAGTGGAAAGGGCTTACTCAGGTTCATATGGCGCAGCAGTTGCACGTCGCTCGCCAGACATACCTGGATTTAGAAACCGGCAAGACCGAGCCCAAAGTCAGGCTGTTGTCCGAGATTTCGGAAATCACCGAGCGTCCTTTAACCTGGTTTGTTTATGGTGATGAAGGGATAGAAATCTTAGAAAGTGAATACAAAGAGGAAATCGATCGATTGTTACAGTATTTTAGCCGTCTTCCCCATTCGGCCAGGAATGTTATTCTTCAGCAAAGTATCAACTTAGCCGGTTTTATGGCGGAATACACCAGAGCACTGACTCAGAAAGACAGGTAAACACCAGGTCAATACGCATTTGATTACTATGTCTATCGTGTGTACGCAATGTTTTACATTGGTGTTTCTAGTTGTCTGCTTTGCTCGACATTAAGTGTATAGGGTCACAGTTTCACGAGGTCTGTAGTGAACTTATGCAATTCTGTTAGATAATTTCCCGCTCTTTGACGTTTTTTTCCTGCAATTACAACTTTTTGTCGTTGTCTGAGAGAAAGGTTGGTTGGGGTCATAATTAACAGATGGTGGCTAAATGCAAAGCTCAAAACCACACATTGCGGCGCGAGTTCGAGATGCCAGAGAGTGGAAAGAGATTTCGCAGGTTGCAATGGCTAAGCGCCTTGATATCGCAAGGCAAACCTACCTTGACCTGGAGTCGGGGGAAAACCGAGCCGAGGGTGACTACCCTCATGAAGATTGCGGAGATCACCGGGCGACCATTGACCTGGTTTATTGATGAGGAGACGATCCCGCAGTCTGTCGATCTACACGATCAGAGCCAGCAACTGGTTGAGCTGTTTTCCAGGGTACCGGAGCCTTTGAGAACCAAACTTATTGCCCATCATATTGGCTTGATAAGCTGTTATATCGAACACTTGTATTCAACAAAATAATTACAATAACAAGGTTAAAAAAAGCAGCCCAAAGGCTGCTATTTGAGTTGTTAGTACGTTGTCGATAGTACTGTGATAGCGTCGTGCTGTTACTGGGCCAGGAAGAACTTATAAGCGGGGTTGTCCGTTTCATCCTTCCATTGATAACCCAGCTCTCGCAAGTGGCTGGTGAACGACAGCAAATCATGGTCTTCCAGTTCAAATCCGCATAACACCCGGCCATAGTCTGCACCATGGTTGCGGTAGTTAAACAAACTGATATTCCAGTGCGTACCGAGTGTATTTAAAAACTTCAGCAAAGCCCCGGGGTACTCGGGAAACTCAAAGCTGTACAGCCTTTCTTTGAGAGGCTTTGATGGCCGGCCACCAATCATATACCGGACATGGACCTTGGCCATTTCATCGTCAGACAGATCGACCACCGGATAACCGCCCTTGCGCAGGTCATGAATGATGCCTTCCAGCTCCTCCTGTCCCTGCATGAGGCGAACACCGACAAAGACATTTGCCAGCGTGTCGTCGTTGTAGCGGTAGTTAAACTCCGTGACAGCCCGTCCGCCGATGATATGGCAGAAATCCAGAAATGCCCCCCGGTCTCTCTGGGATAGTGACGGCCAGCAGGCCTTCACGCTTTTCACCGAGCTCGCAACGCTCCGATACATAGCGCAAGCCATGAAAGTTCAGGTTGGCTCCCGAAAGGATTGCTGCCAGCTGTTGATCCTGTAACTGGTGATCTTCAGCATATTTTTTCAGCCCGGCCAGGAAAGTGCCCCCCCGGAGTTCGGCAATGGCACGCGTATCTTCAAAGATGTCTTTGACTGCAGAGCAGATTTCATCACTGCTGACAGTGATCACATCATCGATATATTGCTGGCATAGCCGGAACGTTTCCTCTCCGATCCGCTTTACCGCCACGCCATCGGCAAACATACCCACCTGATCCAGCGTTACTGGTTCGCCGGCATCAAGTGCCGCCTTGAGGCAGGCCGAGTCTTCCGCCTCGACACCGATGACCTTGATCTCCGGTAAGAGCTGTTTCAACAGCACCGAGACGCCAGCCGCCAGGCCGCCCCCTCCGACCGGAACGAAGACATAGTCGAGGTGGCCATTTTGCTGGACCAGCTCGATCCCGATGGTACCTTGCCCGGCGATGACGGCCGGATGATCGAACGGAGGAATAAAGGTATAGCCATGCTGAATTGCAAGTGTCTCGGCATGGACTTTGGCTTCGTCAAAGTTACCGCCGTGCAGTACTACGTTGCCGCCAAAGCTTTTTACTGCATCAACCTTGATATCCGGTGTGGTACGCGGCATCACAATAGTGGTACTGACACCGAGCTGTTTGCCTGACAGAGCCAGCCCCCCCTGGGCATGATTGCCAGCCGAGGCGGCAATGACGCCGGCCTGGCGCTGCGTCTCGGTCAGCTGGGCCATCATGGTATAGGCACCGCGTAGTTTGAACGAGTGGACCGGCTGGCGATCTTCCCGCTTCAGCTGGACGCTGTTGCCGATCCTTGCCGCAAGGCGGTTCATCGTCTGTAACGGGGGGGTGACTTGCGCCACCTCGTAGACCGGTGCCCGGAGAATATTGCGAAGGTAGTCGGCTCCGCTTGGTAGCGCTACATCCTCGGCCTGTTTCACTTCGCTCATTGTATTATCCTTCCAGCTTGGATTTATCTCGGACAGCCCCCTTTATCGGCGCTGGTGGCAAGCAGTGCATACGCACGTAACGCGTAAGAGACCTCACGGTGGCGATCGGTTGGCAGCCAGCCTTGTTGAGTGTTCACATCACGGCGTTGTGCCAGCTCCTGCTCGTCAACATCTAGCTCAATGCTACGGTTTGGAATGTCGATATCGATGATATCGCCATCTTTAATCAAACCAATGGTCCCCGCCACTGGCCGCTTCAGGGGGAAACGTGGCCGATAGACAGACCACTGGTACCGCCAGAAAAACGACCGTCGGTGATCAGTGCACATTCTTTGCCCAGTCCCATCGACTTAAGATAAGTCGTCGGATACAGCATTTCCTGCATACCCGGACCGCCTTTGGGGGCCCTCATAGCGAATAACCACCACATCACCTGCTTTTACTTTCCCGCCAAGGATCCCTTCAACCGCATTATCTTGGCTTTCGAACACCACTGCCGGGCCACGGAACGTTAAACAGCTTTCGTCAACACCGGCAGTTTTAACGATACATCCATTCAGTGCCATGTTGCCGGAGAGTACCGCCAGCCCGCCATCTTGGCTGAAGGCGTGTTCTTTGCTGCGGATACAGCCATTTTCACGGTCGTCATCGACGCTGTCCCAGCGACAATCTTGCGAGAAAGCCTTGGTGGTACGGATACCGGCAGGACCTGCACGGTAAAAATCGCGGACTTCTTGTGAATCTGTTACGGCAATATCAAACAGTGGCAAAGACTCAGCAAATGTTTGCCCCCAATACATTGTGACAATCGTTATGGAACAGGCCTGCACGATCGAGTTCGCCTAAAATGCCGTAGACGCCACCCGCACGGTGTACATCTTCCATATGGTATTTCTGGGTAGACGGTGCCACTTTGCACAGGTGCGGAACGCGGCGAGACATGCGATCGATGTCTTCCATGGTGAAATCAATTTCGCCCTCTTGCGCCGAGGCGAGTAGGTGCAAAACGGTATTGGTTGAACCGCCCATCGCAATATCAAGGGGCCATCGCATTTTCGAAGGCCTTTTTGCTGGCAATATTACGCGGTAGTGCGGTTTCGTCATCGTTTTGGTAGTAGCGCTTGGTCAGATCGACGATACGTTTACCGGCATTGACGAACAGTTGTTCACGGTCGGCATGGGTTGCCAGCATCGAACCGTTGCCTGGCTGGCTTAAACCGAGGGCTTCAGTGAGGCAGTTCATCGAGTTGGCGGTGAACATACCGGAACATGAGCCACAGGTCGGACAGGCTGAACGCTCGATCTGCTCGCTTTGCTCGTCGGAGACTGTCGGATCCGCACCCTGGATCATGGCATCGACAAGGTCCAGTTTGAGGATCTGATCCGATAGCTTGGTTTTGCCGGCTTCCATCGGGCCGCCCGAGACAAAGATCACCGGAATGTTGATCCGCAGGGCTGCCATCAGCATGCCCGGGGTGATTTTGTCGCAGTTGGAAATACATACCATGCATCTGCGCAGTGGGCATTGACCATGTATTCGACTGAATCGGCAATCAGCTCGCGTGACGGCAGGGAATACAGCATTCCGCCGTGGCCCATCGCGATACCGTCATCAACGGCGATAGTGTTAAATTCTTTGGCGATCCCACCGGCTTTTTCAATCTCGCCGGCGACCAGTTGCCCCCATATCTTTTAAGTGAACATGGCCGGGAACAAATTGGGTAAATGAGTTCACCACTGCGATGATTGGTTTACCGAAATCTTCATCTTTGACACCGGTGGCGCGCCATAATGCGCGGGGCTCCGGCCATATTGCGGCCGTGGGTCGTGGTGGCTGAGCGGTACTTAGGCATAACTACAAATTCCTTTTTCTAGCTGCCCAGAGGAAGGGCTGGGCAGCTATATGATTTAACTTACTTATCTGCTGACTCTGGATAAACCGGATCCAACCAGCCCCACTTGTCTTCAGTGGTGCCGTTGAACAGGCCAAAGTAAGCCGCTTGAATGTCTTTGGTGATCGGACCACGCTTGCCTTCACCAACCGTGATTTGGTCGACGCTGCGTACGGGAACAATTTCAGCGGCGGTACCGGTCATGAATATTTCATCTGCGAGGTACAGTGCTTCACGGGCAATATTTTCTTCCCGTACTTCATAGCCCATCTCTTTTGCCAGCACCATGATCGAGTCACGGGTGATACCCGGCAGGATTGCGCTGGTTGCTGGTGGGGTACGTAATATGCCACCTTGAATCACAAAAATATTTTCGCCCGCACCTTCGGATAGGTAGCCATCTACACTGAGTGCGATGCCCTCGGCGTAACCGTGGCGACGAGCCTCGCTGCCGACTAATAATGACGACAGGTAGTTGCCCCCGGCCTTTGCCGCCGTTGGAATGGTATTGGGTGCAGCGCGGTTCCAGCTGGAAATCATCGCATCGACCCCGTTCTCAAGTGCTTCTTCACCGAGGTACGAGCCCCAAGGAAAAGCCGCAACAATAAGATCCATCTTGGTATCAACGGGGTGGACAGACCCCCCCAAACCGACATTGCCGACATAACCGAGCGGGCGAATGTAAGCAGACTCGAGCTTATTAACACGGATGGTTTCGCGACAGATTTCCATCAGCTCTTCAGAGCTGTATGGGATCGGGAAACGGTAAATTTTGGCGGAGTTTTTCAGGCGATCCATGTGTTCTTTATGGCGGAATACGATCGGGCCTTTAGGGGTGTTGTAGCAACGAATACCTTCAAAAACCGAGGTGCCATAGTGCATTGCGTGAGTCAGTACGTGGACGTTAGCCTCGCCCCAAGGAACCATGTCACCATTAAACCAAATGTAATCTGCTGTATTTGCCATTTTGCATTCCTTCCTTATGCACTAATCTTGGTTTTCTAAGATAGTTGTTGTAACAGTGCGAATATCCCAAAGTTTTTCAATTTGATTGATCAGGGTGCTGATTGGTCGATCACTATCGACAATGATTTCAACGCTGGCAATCTTGCTTTCATGGTTCTGAGTCGCCGTGACCTGCTTGATGATAAAGCCCCGGTGACGAATGACGCGTAGGACGCGCTCTAATAATACTGGCTTATCATCCGCTTTGATGTCGAGTAAATATCTATCCATTAAGTATTCTCCAGCATATCTTGGTTTGCTGCACCGGGCGGAACTAAAGGCCACACATTTTCTTCTTCAGAGATCAGAACGTGAAGTAGGTACGCCGTTTTACTCTCTAGCATTTCTTTTAAAGCCGGTTCCACCTCGGCCTTGGTGGTAATGGTTTTACCTGGGATGCCAAAAGCACTCGCCAAGACTACGAAGTCTGGGTTGTCGTCTAGAATCGTTTCGCTGTGGCGACCATCGAAAAAGAGTGATTGCCACTGCCTTACCATACCCAGACGCTGGTTGTTGATCAGCACCATTTTCACCGGGATTTGCTTGCGTTTTAGGGTGCCAAGCTCCTGTACGTTCATCATGAAAGAGCCATCTCCCGAGATCAGAATCGATTCGTCGTTAGGCCTTGCGACTTTGGCACCCATCGCTGCAGGGAGGCCAAAGCCCATCGTCCCCAAACCGGCCGAGGTAATATAGTTTTGCGGCTCGCGAGGCTGGATATGCTGTGCTGCCCACATTTGGTGCTGGCCGACATCGGTTGAGGTTATTGCACTGTCGGGCATCATGTCTGATAGCTGTTTCAGTAGCAGTGGCGCGTAGATGAGATCGCCTGGGTGGTTGTAGCGCCATTTGAAATTAGACCGCAAGCTTTCACTGCGCTGGACCCAGGGAGAGATATCCTGGGATAGCTCTAACTGCGGCAGGATCACATTGATATCACCGCGCAGCGGTGCGTGAGCATGGCGCAGTTTTCCAAATTCGGCGGCATCAATATCGAGATGAATAACTTTGGCGTGTGGGGCAAAGGTATCAAGTTTACCTGTCACCCGATCATCAAAGCGGGCACCGACAACTATCAGCAGATCAGATTCCTGCACCACCAGGTTAGCGGCTTTAGTGCCGTGCATGCCGAGCATCCCCAGGTAATGCGGATCATGGCGCTCTATAGTGCCGAGTCCCTTTAGGGTGCTCACCGAAGGCATCGGATTCATTTGCAGGAAGCTGCGAACGGTCTGGGTTGCCTTGGCCAGCTGAACTCCCCCACCAACATAGAGAACCGGGGCGCTGGCTTTCAGACAAAATGCGCTGGGCAACTACGACTGAGTCAGCGGCTGCCACCGGTATGGCTGGTGGTTCAATAAACGGCAGGGTATCGACGGGTGACTGGGCGAGCTGGACATCTTTGGCAATATCTACAATAACCGGACCGGGACGGCCGCTCTTGGCCACTTCGAATGCTTCGGCCAGCGTCGGGGGGCAAGATCATGGATATCGGTAACGAGATAGCTGTGCTTGGTACAGGACAGTGACATGCCAATGACATCCATTTCCTGGAAGGCATCCGTACCTATGTGTGAGCTGGCAACCTGTCCGGTGATAGCCACCAGCGGGACCGAGTCAAGAAACGCATCAGCGAGGCCTGTGACCAGGTTGGTTGCCCCCGGCCCGGAGGTTGCCATGCAGACGGCAACATCCTGGGTGGCTCTGGCCATACCGATCGCCGCCATTGCGGCCCCCCCCTGTTCGTGACGACAAAGAATATGCTCGACACCGCCGTCATAGAGTGCGTCATAGATTGGCATGATAGCGCCGCCCGGATAACCAAATACTGTGGATATCCCCTGTTGCTGCAGCGCTTTAACTACTAACTCTGCTCCTGTCATCGCTGGTTCCCTTTTCCTTGCTTGCATGTTGCTGAAATCTGTTTTAGTGGTTTTTCCAGCATGATTACGTCCAGTGTTTAAAAAAAAGCCCCCGGACCTGTTCGGTGCGGGGGGGGCTTTCTGCGTTTGTTGTGTTTGTTGCTACTTTACGCCTGCCAGCCCCTCTCGCGGTGAAATAATCACCACGATGACGTTAATAATGAGTGCGATAGCTTTGGCGTTAAATGGCATCTACTGTCTGTCCAGTTTTATTGTTTGTTTGTTGCTCTTCTTAAGTGGTAACACAGACATCTGTCGCATGACAAGTAAAAAATGAAAATTAATTAGCAACCTTTGCGCATAAATAGGCTATTTGTGAAACGGAATTGCTTATTTTTATTAACTTAACTGGGTGATATTTCACCAGGAAAATTGATCATGACTCTCGCGATTGTCCACAGCCGGGCCTGTGTCGGTGTTGATGCGCCGCCAGTGACGGTTGAGGTGCACATTAGTAACGGTATGCCGGCACTGACTTTGGTCGGGTTGCCGGAAACAACCGTCAAGGAAGCACGAGACCGGGTACGCAGTGCTATTGTGAACGCCAACTTCGAATTTCCTTCCCGGCGTATTACCGTGAACCTGGCGCCAGCTGATTTGCCCAAAGAAGGCGGTCGTTTTGATCTGCCTATTGCGCTTGGTATTTTGGCCGCTTCAGAGCAGATACCAGCAGATAACCTGCAGAATTATGAATTTTTAGGGGGGGAGTTGGCACTCTCAGGCGGGCTACGACCCGTCAAGGGATCGTTACCTGCAGCCCTGGCTGCGAAGCGGGCTGGCCGTTGCTTGATTGTGCCTGATCACAATGGCGAGCAAGTCGCCTGGTGGGAAAAGATATCCATAAATCAGCGCCGGACTTACTGGCTGTTTGTGGCCAGCTGTGTGGTCAGCGCCAGCTTGAACTGCATGTTCGTAGCGAATTGGAAAGAGCCGTGGAGCCGCATTCAGCTGGCCGTGATATGCAAGATATCATTGGCCAGCAACAGGGCAAGCGGGCACTCGAGATTGCTGCCGCAGGAGGGCATAACTTACTGTTTCTTGGCCCTCCCGGTACCGGCAAGACGATGCTGGCTTCCCGGCTGTGTGATTTGCTGCCGGAGATGACGGTTGATGAGGCGTTAGAGACGGCGGCGGTTGCGTCGCTGACCCAGCAGGTATTGCATGAGGGCAATTGGCTGAAAAGGCCATTTCGAACCCCCCGCATCACTCCAGTTCGATGGCGGCGCTGGTGGGCGGTGGCTCGGTACCGCGGCCGGGAGAAATATCCCTGGCCCATAACGGCATTTTGTTTCTTGATGAAATGCCGGAGTTTGAACGCAAGGTTTTGGATTCTTTGCGTGAACCGCTGGAGTCAGGAGAGATTGTTATTTCGCGCGCCACCAGCAAAACCTGTTTTCCTGCACGCTTCCAGTTAATTGGTGCGCTGAACCCAAGTCCTACTGGGTACTATGAGGGGAACCAGACTCGGACTAATCCACAGGCGATTTTGCGCTATCTCGGGCGCTTGTCTGGCCCACTGCTCGACCGTTTTGATATGTCGATCGAGATCCCAGCCCTGCCGCGAGGGACGCTGGCGGAAGGAGGCGATCGGGGGAGAGCCGACGGCAGATATCAAAGAACGGGTGTGGCAGGTCAGAGAAGGGATGCTGGCGCGCTCAGGAAAGGTTAATGCTCTGCTGTCAACTCGGGAGCTGGATCGGCACTGTGAGCTTGTCAAGGCTGATGCGGAGTTTCTCGAGACGGCCTTGCATCAGTTGGGACTGTCTGTCCGTGCCTATCATAGGATCATCAAGGTGGCACGGACGATTGCTGATTTGGCCGGCAGGGAGCAAATTGAACGGGGGGGCATCTGGCTGAGGCGCTAGGCTACCGGGCGATGGATCGACTGATGAAGCAGCTGACGGCACAGGTCATCTAGCCATTGCGGCTATGGGGGGGCTCGGGCCTGTTGCTCGGCGCTTATACCTCGCCACGTATGTGGAGCGCGGGAGTATAGAACTTAGGCTTCGAGGTTTTCGAGGGCGTGTGCCAGCTCGCCAAGTTGATATTCGCTATACACCCTGATGCCATTGTCTGTTAGCGCTGCCGCTGCCAGCCCCCCCTGTCCGCTGATTTTGGTGCCGCTGAACTGGCCGTCATAGACAAAGTTGCTGCCACAGGAGGGGGGGCTGTTCTCTTTCAGCAGAGCCAGCTTGATGCCGTGCTGCCGGCAAAGCTCAACAGCCGTCTGGGCACCGGTCTGAAAAGCAGCCGTCGCATCATCGCCTGTGATGGTAGCTACCTTGCCGTCGGCCTGGATTTCGGCTGGTGGACGAGGTGTGGGTAGCCCGCCGCTGACCTCGGGGCAGAGGACGATTAACCGCCCCCTGTTTTTTCCATTTTTCGAGGAGCGGATGAGTGACGAGGTTGTCATTTCCGTCATACCGTACGGCATGACCGTAGAGGCAGGCACTGATCAGGACTTTTTCCATGCTGTCTTCCCTGGAGCCAATAAAAAAGAAGGGCCGTTCGGCCCTTCTTTTCAAGTGTAACGAGTTATTTTTTTCAATAGGAAGTTAACCAGCTCGAAGTACTCGTCGGCCGATTTGATTTTTCCTGTTTGTACCAGGTATTTGTTATTGACGATAACGGCAGGTACACCTGTCAGGCCGCTGTCCTGAAACGCTTTATTGGAGCGGTTTACCATGGAGTTAACCGCGAAGCTGTTGAAGGCTCCATCGAAGTTCTCGGCACTGATCCCTTCGTCGATGAAGATTTGGCGCAGCTCCTCGTCGTTACGAGGCGGTTTTTGCATACCGTGGACACGGTTGAACAGTACCGGCACCATCTTGTTTTCGACATTGAGAACAACAGAGGTTGCATAGCTTTACTCATGGAAGGGCCCATTGAGCCGCCCATGAAAGAGACATGGTTTTTCTGCAGTTTGGTATTGTCCGGCAGGGTTTTCTTCAGCTGCTGGATCATTGGCTCAAAGCTATTACAGTGCGGGCAGAAAAATGAGAAAAACTCAGTGACAACCGGATTGCCGGATTGTGGCAGATCCAGCACTTTGTAGTAATCACCTTCCGTGAATTTAGCTGCCTGGACAGAAAAAGACAGTAAAGCAACGCTTGCCAGCGCGAGTAGTTTCTTAAACATGGTGCGAGGTACTCCCTGATAAAAGGACTGAAATAACCAAGGTTATTGTTCCATTAGTGTTTTTTGTATTATTACCACTGCGTCATCAGCTGCAGAGGTGGTTCGTTTAAAGCGGCTAGCTGTTCTTTGAACGCCAGTACCTGCCCTTCCCAATATTTGTTATCAGCAAACCAGGGGGGGAAGGCGCGAGGGAAGGCGGGATCCTGCCAGCGCTTGGCTAGCCAAGCCATGTAGTGCACCATTCTAAGACCGCGCAAAGGCTCAATTAGTTGCAACTCTTTCTGGTTGAAATCAGCAAACTCACTGTACGCTTCTAGCACGGTATCGAGCTGGGCGAGCTGATCGTGGCGTTCACCGTTGAACAGCATCCATAAATCCTGTACTGCCGGGCCGTTGCGGGCATCGTCCAGATCGACAAATAACGGGCCGTCACGCCAGAGGATGTTGCCGGGGATGACAGTCGCCGTGTAGACGCAGCGATTGCCAATCATTATGCCAGTGCTGCCCTAGCTCGCGGATAAGCAGGTCGAGGTCGGCAAAGAAGACGGTCTTTAGGTGATCGGGGATAAAGTCGGCCTGCTCCAGGAGCTGCCGTGGCTGATGAAGGTACTCATCCAGGCCTATGGTCGGCCGGTTCTGGAAAGGCTGTCGCTGGCCCACTTGATGAATACGTCCGAGATAGCGGCCGACCCATTCCAGCTGGTCAAAGTTATCGACTTCGAACTGGCGTCCGCCAAGGCTGGGAAACAGAGCCAGACGATGCTCACCGAAGTGTTGCAGGGTGCGGCCCTCAAAGGCTATTGGTGCCGCAACCGGAATATCCTGCTCAAGCAGTTCATGGGTGAAATCATGCTCTTCCTGGATCTGTTCATTGCTCCAGCGCTGGGGGGGGCGATAGAATTTGGCTACGTAGCGGGCACCGTCTTCGGCGCTGAACTGGTAGACCCGGTTTTCATAGCTGTTAAGGGGCAAGCAGTCCTGACTCGGCGCGTACTCCGACACTGTCGAGGGGGCATCGAGCAGCAGATCGGGGAGTCAAATTAGAAAAACTAAAACCATCTTGTTGTGTCATGTGAAACATTCCGCAGCCAGTAATGAGAGCCTGTCAGTATATACCCAAGCTACTTCGAGATGCTCAAATTCTGCATCTTGAGGCTGCTGGGTATAGCATCATAATAAAAAAGGGCCGTTAGCGGCCCTTCTTTACATTACTTTGCTTAACTATCGGTTAGCGTAGCTCGCCGATAAAGCGACTTTCTGTCTGAAGTTCTATTTTGTCGTCTCCTTCACCCCTTTCCATGATGAAGATGATATCGGCAATCGGAGACTGCAGTAGATATGGGTCGACGCCCAGACTGACCGGCAGAGTATAGACTTCACCAGCTGCGACAGTCACTTGCTGTCGGCCGTACCATTCAATTTCCTCGATCCCCCTCGACGGTTAGACTGTAGATCGCTTGTTGCTGGGTCTTATTAAGGATTTTCAGAGTATAGGTATTCTCGATTAGACCTTCGGAGTTGATCCTAAACAGCTGGTTACGGTCGCGGATCACATCCAGTCCCATCGGTTGCACCGAGGCAAGCAAGAAGAAGAACAACCCGACCATGGCGATCATCACGGCACCGTAGCCGATGAGTTTCGGTCGCATGATGTGGGTACTGTGGCCTTCGAGCTTGTGTTCGGTGGTATAGCTGATCAGGCGCTTTTCGTATCCCATGCGATCCATGGTTTCATCACAGGCGTCAACACAGGCACCGCAGTTAATACACTCGTATTGAAGCCCGTCGCGGATATCAATACCGGTAGGACAGACCTGGACACATAAATTACAGTCGATGCAGTCACCCAGACCGAGCTCTTTGGGATCTCTCTTGCGTGAGCGTGGTCCTCGGGTTTCGCCGCGATCAATATCATAGCCGACAATGTAGGTGTCTTTATCAAACATCGCAGACTGGAAGCGGGCATAAGGCACATATGAATGCAGACAATCGAGCGCATCCAGCCGGCATTGGCATAGGTACAGGCGGTGAAAAACAGTACCCAGAAAACGGCCCAGAAACTGGCATTGAAGGTAAAGAAGTCAATGACCAGTGCCTTGACCGGGAAAAAATAGCCCACAAATGTCAGGCCGGTGGCAAGGGCAACTGCCAGCCAGGCGGCATGCTTGAGGATTTTTCTGCCCAGCAGCTTGCCGGTTGGCTTCATGCTGTCTTGCTTGCGTCGTTTGTTGGCCGGGCCTTCAAGTTTTTCTTCAAACCAGATGTAGATAAAGGTCCATACGGTTTGTGGGCAGAAGTAACCGCACCAGACCCGGCCCAGAAAGGTGGTAACAAAAAAACAGAGCAAAGGCCGCAATCATAAACAGGGTTGCCAACAGGGTGAGATCCTGTGGCCATAGTGTGGTGCCGAAGAAGTTAAACTGCTGTTGACCGATATCGAGCAAGATTGCCTGGCGATCACCATAGGGGATCCAGGGGATGCCCATAAACAGGATCATCAGCAACCAGCCCATCTTCTGCCGTAACTTTTGGTAGATACCTTTCACGGCACGGACATAGATTTGATTACTTGGGTTGAAACGATCGGAAGTGCCTTGTGGGTTTTGGGGTTGAACTGTTGCGGTGTGACATCCTTTATTTTGATTTTCTCATGGCTCATGACATTACTTTCCTTGGGTTCCCCCCATTTATAAATATAGCTAGGGGTGTC
>LLEM01000035.1_pt1 | contig 31811 bp, 39 predicted proteins | sample 595841 | NCBI WGS metagenome assembly LLEM01 (sample SAMN02919313, study PRJNA255460) | bioreactor metagenome | biome: chemostat; feature: culture 2012_10.2; material: sediment; isolation source: day64 10degC chemostat 2012 inoculated with Wadden Sea sediment taken from... | place: Germany: Bremen ...
GATCTACCAAGCCTATCACCCGTTGCCAAAATTTGGCGACTACTACACCCTGATCGGCAGCTGGCTGGTTGATGACAAACCTGGCGGGATCTCGATCAGGGAAGATACCTCGCGTGTCACCCAGGACATGTCGCGCTATCTGCCGCATGTGATCTTGTAATATTGCTCAATCTATTAGTGACGAATCGGGTATACACGTATACCCGATTCGACAATTACAAAGCCCGTCTCAGCGCCATTCTTGAGAAGACCAATGCCTCAACAGTACACAGAATCAGTCCGATCCAGATGAAACCAAAACTGACAATTTTCACCTGATCCAATACTTCGCCAAAAATAAAAACTGCCAATATAAACTGCAAGCTGGGCTCGATATATTGGGTTAAACCAATCATTGTCAACGTCGTCCTTTCCACCGCCAGAGCAAAAAATACCAATGGCAACAAGGTAACTGGCGCTGCACCCGCATAGAGCCAAAAAGTGGTCATATTGCCCGCCAATACCGTCGAACTCTGATCTAGGTACCCAAACAGTACATAACCCAGCGCGAATGGCATTAGCAGTGTCACTTCAACAGACATCGAAGTCAGCGAGTCGAACTTGATATACTTTTTGGTTAATCCGTAAAGGGCAAAAAAGCTGCCCATGACGAGTGAAAGCCAAGGCAGTTCACCATAGAAGTGGACCTGATAAGCAATACCGCAAATGGCAAATACCACCGCCGCCTTTTGCGCCCAAGTGAGCCTATCTTTAAGAAACAGCACACCAAAGGCGATGGAGAACAGTGGATTGATAAAATAACCAAGCTTGCAGCCAATACCTGGTCGTTGGTTATCGCCCAGGTAAACGCATAAAGTGAAATGCAATTAAGAATTCCGGCGATAAAACACAAGCACAATGACTGCTTATTTTTCATCGCCTGAGTGAAAGACAGGTTGGGTATTTTCAGGCACTTTAGAATCAATAGCATTAGCGGCACTGAGAAGATGATCCGCATTGCTATTAATTCATTAGTATCAGCCTGAGGCAAAAACTGAAAGTACAGGGGTAACAGCCCCCCCCATAATACAAACGCTATGGTCGCTATAACATTGCCATGTATTCGAGCAAACATAATACCCATCCTGTAGGCGAACGAAATTAAACAATAAACTTGTTCAACAAAGTCTCTTGCTGTTGAACTTTCGAAACCTGCTCATTCATTTGCACTGATGACTCATGGGCACGGTCCGATACCTGCTGAGAGAGATCTTTTATCTTCAGCGTATTGCTGTTGATCTCTTCCGCAACCAAGCTCTGCTCTTCTGCCGCTGAGGCTATCTGAAGGTTCATATCAGAGATCTGAATAATTGAGTGCTTGATTTGGTTAAGTGAGCCGCCAGCTTCCAGCGCCTTGGCAACAGCCTCGTCGGTCAACGCCTTGCTTTTCTCCATAACGCTAGTGGCAGAACGAGCACCAGACTGAAGCTGGGCAATCATACTGTGAATTTCTGTTGTCGATTGCTGAGTGCGCTGCGCCAACGTCCGAACTTCATCCGCCACAACCGCAAAACCTCGGCCTGAATCACCGGCCCGGGCCGCTTCAATGGCTGCATTCAGTGCCAGTAAGTTGGTTTGGTCTGCAATCTCGTTGATCACCGAAAGGATTGATTCAATATTCCCCGTCGCGTTTTCCAAGTCCTGAACAACAATAACCGTCTCATCGATTTGCGTCGCCAGCGTACTGATAGCATCGGTCGTATGGGATACAACACTGACACCATCCTCTGCCGCCTTATCTGCCTCTTGTGCAGCAGCAGCAGCACCTTGGGCATTACCCGCAACGTCTGCAGACGTCGAAGCCATTTCATTCATTGCCGTTGCAAGCTGTTCCACTTCTGCCAATTGATTTGTAATATCCGTTGCGGTCAGCTTGGCCCCCTGAGTCGTGACTTCGGCATCAGAACCAATTTCAGTCCCAAGGAGTTTGGTCTCTTGGATAAGGAGCTGTAACTTTCCGGTAAATGCATTAAAGTTTGTAGCCAGTTCGGAGAATTCAATATCCGTATTGGTATCTAACCGGCGAGTCAGATCACCCTGACCTGAAGCCACATCCTTCATTGCCTCATTCAAAATGCCTAATGGGCGCATCAAGTACTTCAATACAAACACCAACGCGAGAACAGCAATAAGAACAAAGGCAATCGTCATAACCATTGATGACGAACGAAGCTGCAGAATTGATGAATACGCTTTTTCATAATCAAGAATGACACCGATATACCAGTCTTGACTATCAATAGGGGTAAAATCGATATAGGTCGGCTTTCCTTTATAATCGATGAGTTTGTAGTTTTCGCTGATATCTTGGTTGCCAAGGAAATCTTTCAGGTTTTTACCAACCAACTTAGGATCGGGGTGAGAAACAATCGTTCCTCCCTTATTCACCATGAATATATATCCGGCATCAAACAAAGAGATCTGGTTAATGGTGTCAGAAAGAATACCTAAATTTAAATCATAAAAAATAGCCGCATCAAAACGTCCATTGTTATAAACAGGTGTTGCAATCGAAACCAGAACACTACCCGTATCCCCCCATGTAGGGAGCCGTAATAATTGTTTTGCCTTCGTTTTTGGCTCGTCTATACCATGGACGAGTTCTCGGATCGTACGAACTGCCCGGTTGCCAATTAGGATCGTTACTCTGTATGCGCCCGTCGGCCTCAAAGCCCATGCCAATCAAGGAAAAGGCATTCTTGGCAACTGGCTTATTGATAATACTTGCAATATGGCTAGTTGAAACTTCATTCTCAATCACCTGTGCAGTATAGGTAGCCAATTGTGATTTTGATTCAATTTCACTATCGACAGTTGTTTTTACACCATTAACAATTTCTGCAATGCTCTGATGAATTAATGGCTCTACTTGCGATTTAACCTGTTTGTATTGTTGAAGTGATAATACAGACAAAGCCGTAAACACAATGATTGAGGATATGAACACAACCTTATGTTGAAATTTTATTTTCATAAATAGAAGACTTAACGTTGATTAATGTTTGTTGAGGTTTTATTTACCTATGTAACTTTACGATATTGTTTGAACGTGAATCTGACCATACCAGCATTTCTCGGTAGTAGTGTTTAAGCAATACAAAGAATAGGCTAAACAAAATGAACATCAGTGTAATAAGATGACTACTATCTTTCACATTTGATGATGTGATGCTGAGTATAATACCAAGCCCAACACCTATAAAGCATAATAATTGTAACATCGGATAGGAAAGATAAAAAAAAGACTTAAGACTGAAAAGAATAGTGAATAACCATTTTTTAATCATCATAAAAACAAACCCCCCCTTCTACTTATTAAAATATTATAAATAACACAGTCAGTTCCTTTGTCATCAACATTATTATTTAATAGTATTTACTGATGACTAATAATACCTTTTAAGCCTCACTCAACGTTTGTATCAGGAAATATATATCCCGAGGTGGTACAAGCTGTATCTACTGATGATGGTTGTCGAAATACCATTGAAGAGAGGCAGTGACCCGTATATTTACAAGCCGCTGCCATCATAGTTGGGAGCAATTTCTATAAAGTAGGTGATCTACCCTTTATCTAGTTGCTGCTCAACCAGTGCCTGCCAATAGTTGACACCTTTCACTAGGATATTGTCATTAAAGTCGTAGTTTGGATTATGCAGCGCCGTACCGCCACACTCACCCTGGCCATTACCGACAAGAATGTAGCACCCCTTCACCTCACGCAGCATGAAAGAAAAGTCCTCACTGATCGTAAACGGTTCGCAGCTACCATTCACATTCTCAGCCCCAACGACAGCCTCGGCGGCTTTAATAGCATGGGCCGTCTCTTCCGGGGTATTGATGGTAGACAGGAAGCTATTATTGAAATGGTACTTATAGTCCACACCTGCCGACATACATTGCCCAGCAACAATACGCTCGATGGCTTTTTCAATCTTATGCAGGGCTTCATCAGTAAAACTACGGGTATCACCCGTGATCTTCACCTGAGATGGAATAACATTTACGGTACCGTTTGTGGCAAATTCAGTCACGGAAATGACCGCCGTTTCATTAATCGCACTTAGATTACGCGAAACAATCGTCTGCATGGCAGTAACAATCTGCGCACCGACAACAATCGGATCGGTGCCCATATGCGGCATCGCAGCATGGCCACCCGTTGCGATGACATCAATCTCAAAACTGCTCTCACTGGCCATCAACGAACTAGGTCGCGTTACAAACTGTCCCTCTGGAATACCGGGCAAATTGTGCATGGCATAAATCGCATCCATATTCCAACGTGTGAACAGACCGTCTTCAATCATGGCTTTTGCGCCAGTACCACGCTCTTCATCTGGCTGAAAGATAAAGTAAACGGTGCCATCAAAGTTTTTAGACTTTGATAACTCAGATGCGGCACCAAGAAGCATTGCTGTATGACCATCATGACCGCAAGCGTGCATTGCCCCCTCATGAACGGATGCGTGATCAAATGTATTTGCCTCACAGATACGCAGTGCATCCATATCGGCCCGCAGGCCAATAGAACGGTCGCTATCGCCGCATTTCAGAATCCCGACGACACCTGTACCACCAATACCGCGATGAACGTCAAGCCCAAACTCTTCTAGCTTGTTGGCAACAAACTCTGATGTTTTATACTCTTCAGTACCGAACTCAGGATGCTTATGTAAGTGACGACGCCAGTCGATAACTTTCTGTTCAATGGTCATTTTTATTCTCCAACAAAATCTGCGCAGTGATACTTAGCCACTGCGCATCTATCAATTAAGCTTCTTGAGGTTTAAGCGCTTTTTCATCAGTTTCTGTCGTTTCAAACTTGGTGAACACATAAAGCGCCACAACAATGAGGGAAACAATAACGGTTTTACCCAGTGCCATTTGCTCGCCAAGCGTCACAACAGCAACCAAGTAACCAACAAGTGGCATCAAGTTCAGTGCCATCGTCGCTTTTTCTACACCGATACGTTTGAACGAGTAAAGCTGAACAAGGTAACTACCACCAGAAATACCCGTGCCAAGGAAAATAAGTAGGCCAATCAATAACGGGCTAGATAGGATAATGTTAATTTGTGATAAGTCTAAATCCAGTACAAAGACCATCACAATACCAAGCGCGGCAACAGAGATGTACTGGTAAAGCATCGATACAACCGATCCATACTTATCAGCAAGGCTCGCACGTAAATGCGCCGTCCATGCCAGTGCCAGCATCGAACAGGTTACATAAACATAGCCCAGCAGCGGTGTACCGCCTTCAATACTGTTGGTTGGCCCAACACTCATGGCGTAGATACAAATCGCAGAGGCAATAAATGCTCCCCATTGGATTTTGTTCATTTTAAAGTTCATGAACATCATGCCAAAGAAAACCGTCGCAAATGGCTGCATTCCCTGAATTACACCGTTTTCCGTCGCACCAATATGAGACAAAGAGAGAAAGTTAAACAGTGAGAACACACCTTGGCCGACAATCCCGCACAGAGCAATTTTCAGATAATCTTTTTTCTCTATCTTTAGCGATGAACCTAAATCTTTGCTTAAACTTGTACTGCGCGATGTGAAGAAAAATATGATGGAAAGACCGATCACCGCAGTTACATAACGAAAGAAAACAACGTCATTGGATCGACAGCCATAGACAGTGGCTTAGATACAACACCGGTAACACCCCCCATATTACTGCAACAGCAATTGCAGCAACCCAACCCAAAAATGTATCTTTTTAGTAATACTCATGGTACATGCCTTTCAAATTGCAAAATTCTTTCATGCAAAATGGGCAGTACATATTATGTACTGCCACATTAATTTATTAATATTATTCAGTTACAGCTTTTGGTTCTGCCGCAGTTTCTTTATGAGCGAACTTCATAAATAGCATCATAGAAACAACAACCACAGCCATCGCAAGCAAGCGCATTGGCGTTACCGCTTCACCCCAGTGCGAAGACAGCCAGTACAAACGAAGACAGCGGCATTAAGTTCAGTGCCATACCGGTACCATCAACACCGACACGCTCCATTGCGTAAATGTACACGAGGTAACTTGTACCTGAGATACCTACACCAAGGATAACGATACATAGAATGCGTAGCGGCGAGCTAAAGATACCCAACGCTGAAGCGAAGTCAGCACCAGAGAACATCAGGTAAACTCCAAAACCAATCGATGCAAAGATAAACTGGTGGAACATAGTGGCAACAGATCCATACTTTTCAGCTAGTTTTGCACGAGCGTATGCTGTGCAAGAGAAGCTTGCAGCACTACCTAGGCAAATTAAGTGACCAATGTTGAAGCCATTCGTTTCTGAGTTCGGGTCCATAACCAAGATTGCAACACCAACGAAAGCACCAACAGCAGCTAGCATTTGCAGCATTGTAAAGCGGGCATTGTGACGGAAGAATCCGACAGTCAGGATCAAGATTGGGATCAGGCCCTGAATAACGCCATTTTCAGAGGCTGTAATGTATTCTAACGATAGGAATGAAAGATAACTAAATGCACCCTGACCGACGATGCCACAGGCAGCAGCCCAGAACACATCACTGCGGTTATCCCACGTTAGTTTAAAATCAGCCTTTTTCTTCATCTTGCCAGTTGATAAACCGACATTAAATACTATGCCTAAGGTAATGAAGGCCACGGTATAACGAGCCCATACCAGTACCTGCGCATCCATCACTTCCAGAATAGGTGTACCTACAATCCACGGTATACCCCAAAGCAATCCGATAAAGATCGCTGCAATCCAACCCTTCACTGTGTTACTCATGATCTAATCCTTTCTTCTATCACTTATTGGTTTAGTAGGCGTCCATAACCTGGACACTGCGCTGCTTTTCCAGTCAGATGCATCGCATGCCAGAACATTGCTGAATTACTGCAAACAACGGGAATATCAAATTTGTCTTCAATTTCCTGAATATGATCGAGCACACGCAGGTTGGTACAAGACATAAAGACCAAATCGGCACCGGAATCCGGCAGGATTGTATCTAGTGCTTCTAGCATCGACTCTTTCGAGACTGTTGTTATATCTGTATCTTTTTCAATACCCAGCGAGCCCAAAACGACAACGTCGAAACCAGCGTTGGTCAACTGTTGATAAAGAGGGAAATTAACTTCAGTCGGGTATGGAGAGAAAACCGCAATTTTTTTCGCACCTAAATGCTTGAATGCAGCCTGTGCAGCGGTCCATGGGTTAGTCGCAGGAATGTCACCACGATTTTTCGTCAGCAGATTAGCAACCTTCTCCTCACCAATAATGATAGAAGCCGAGGTACAACCGAAAGCCATCACATCCATCGGCAAACCTGTGGCAATTAAGTCCGAGGCTTCACTGATTCCTGTTGCAATCTGATCCAGCGCTTCAGGTGTCATTTCACTACTGTAATAAACACGAGAGCTAAATACGCCAGCCTGGGTCCCGAGCAACTTTGCCCAATCCATTTCTAATGAGTGATCAGTACTGAGCTGAACAAGGCCAATGTGAACACGACCAATACGCGGTGCCTGTACATGAGTAAGTGGAGTTTCAAACTTCTGGAATTCTTCAATCGTTTGCATGATTATGATCTTTTTATAGTTATGTTGCTTTGTTGCCATGCCGAATGAATCGACATGGCACACAGGAATCAATTTTATGGGATAACAATCAACTCAGGCTCGGCACGCTTGCTCAGCCACTCTGCACCGTCTTCGGTGATCACGATGTTCTCTTCGTGGACCATTGACTTACCAGGCGCATACACCATCCCCGGCTCAAGAGTCATCACCATTCCAGGCTTCAGAATCGTATTGTCGGTAGCAGTGTTAGATGGACGCTCAGTCAGCTCCATACCCAGGCCGTGGCCAAGACGGCCAACATCGTTGCCCAAGGCACCATTCGCTTCTAGCACCTTCCACATTGCGTTGTAGATATCGGTAGTAGTCGCACCAGGACGTGCGGCTTCAAAGCCTTTCGTCGTTGCTTCATAGGTTGCGCGGTAAGCAGCTTTAGTTTCTTCGCTTGCACTTCCGAATGCCCAGTTACGGTCAAAGTCAGAGAAGTAACCATCACGAACTGCACCGGTATCAATGATCAGCACATCGCCCTCTTCGATGACGCGATCTGTTGGTCCCATAATGATGCTGTCGTAACCATCAGGGCCAGAACCTGCAATGATGTACGGACATTCATCGGCACCTTCAAGCAGCATATCGATGCGGAACTGCTTACAAATTTCACGTTCTGTCATGCCTGAACGAGCATAATCAGGGATCTTGTTGAAACCGATGTTGGTGATGCGACAGATTTCACGAGTCTTCTCAATCTCAGCCTGTGATTTAATCTGACGTAGCTCGTGCATCGCTAGTGACACATCCACAAACTCTTTTTTCACCATAGTGGTCAGTTTCAGGTAATTGTTAACCGGCATACGTAGGTGAGATTCAATACCTAATGTTGCACCCACTCGACCATAGCGGCACGGCAGTGAATTCAACGCACTGGCTACCAGGCTGATCCCGTCATCTTCAGGACGTGGTGACGGCCAGGTTATGATGTTTTCAACCCAGGTACCCGCCATACCGCTGGCGCCGATTTCAGGAATAATCGCAACTGGCTTACCTTCTGCAGGCACAATGACAAACCAAGGACGAGTTGGGCTGTGCCAGAATTGAGTATGGAAACCAGTAAAGTAGCGAACATTCGGCTCGGTAGTAAAAATCATCGCGTCGAGTTTCATCTCATGCATGACTTTCTGTGCACGCGCTGTTCTGTGTTCAAATTCAGACGTTTCAAAACCACGTTGTAAATAATTAGTCATTACGACCTCTTCCTTATTGTCATGGCTGTGTGGTAATGGCTTTAGGGCACAGAAGTGAACGATAAGCGCCACACAGTTCAATATTGTTTACGTTACTGTGGTGCATCTTACTGAAAGCTGAGTTAAATAATGTGACCTGCGTCGCGCAGTTAACTTTAGTGCACTATCGAGAGGGTCATTTGGAATATTATGTGATTTAAGTCAATTTTAGTGACCTTTAGTTAACTTTGCAGTTGTCAGATATCGCAATTTATAGTTTTATAGTTACACAAAGTTGATTTTAAACTTGCTTTATAACCAACTGAGGAACAAAATAGTTAACAGTCTCAGTTCACAATAGTGGTCATAAATGAAAACGACAGCATATGCATCGTATAATGCAGAATTTACCGACAAAGACAGAGAGTTCTTAGTTACTTATTTTCGGTTAGCCGACACCATTGCTGATTTTATCGGTCCTCATTGCGAGGTAGTGATCCACTCGTTCGAAAGCTTGGAGAAATCAGTTGTCAAGATCGTCAATGGCCACCATACCGGACGTACGGTTGGCTCTCCGATCACTGACCTCGGGCTAAAAATGCTTAGTCTGATCGAGAAAACAGGCGAAGTGACACCAAAGAGTTACTTCACCACCAGCAAAGACGGCTCTTTGCTTAAATCAACCACCTGCGTATTGGCAGGTGAGAACGGTAAACCGATAGGATTATTCTGTATCAACATGAATCTTTCCCATCCCTTTCCGGAAATTATCAAAACGCTAATGCCCGATATGGCAAACACGCATGTCGCTGTTAGCGAAAATTTCAGTTCATGTGCGACTGATGTGATCGAGCAGGCGCTTAGTCACGCCATTCAAGAAATTGAAAACGACGCATCGGTCAACTTGAAAGGTAAAAACAAAGCGATTACCAAGCTATTGCTTGAAAACGGGGTATTTGAATTAAAAGAGGCGACAGCAATGGTTTCCGAGCGACTCGGGATCACTCGCCATGCAGTTTATAAATATATCCGCGAATTCAAATCGTAACTACTGACACTAAAGAGAAAGACAATGAAAACAAAAATCCACACAGATCTAGCCCCAGCAGCAATTGGCCCCATACTCACAGGGCCTTGCATTCAAAGATATGGTTTTCACCTCGGGCCAGCTTCCGCTAGACCCAAAAACAATGGCTTTTGTTGAAGGTGGCATTAAAGAGCAGGCACGTAAGTCGCTTGAAAACCTGAAAGCAGTGCTGGAAGAAAGCGGTGCATCATTGGACTCTGTGCTGAAAACAACTTGTTTCCTGTCTGATATGGAAAACTTTGTGGCCTTTAACGAGGTGTACACCGAAGTATTTGGTACTGAGAACGCACCTGCTCGTTCTTGTGTCGAAGCTGCCCGTCTACCTAAAGATGCTTTGGTTGAAGTTGAAGCTATCGCTTTTATCAACCAATAATAATGAAGTGAGGCCATCCGTCGTCGACGATGGCCTCATCCCTGTTCAGCCCCTTTCGAAGTGATGATTATGCTTAAAGTATCTAATAACCAGTTTTATACCGGTGAAACCTGTTCTCTCTTCACGACAGAAATCGCACAACGTACTCGCGAATTTCATCGTCAAATTGATGGTTACCAGCCAACACCTTTAGTTTCATTGCCTCAGCTTGCCTCTAAACTAGGCATTAAAGCCATTTTGGTTAAAGATGAATCACACCGTTTCGGCCTGAATGCATTCAAGGTGCTAGGCGGTTCATATGCGCTGGGCAGGCTGCTGGCTGAACATCTGGAAATGGATATTTCTGAAATCGACCTGAAAACCGTTGCTTCGAAGTTAGACAAGCCGCTGGTATTTACCACCGCGACTGCAGGCAACCATGGTACAGGCGTAGCATGGGCCGCTCGTGAAATGGGCCAGAAAGCCGTGGTATACATGCCAAAAGGCTCGGCACAAGCCAGCGTCAACCGAATCAAGGGGCTAGGTGCCGAGTGTATCGTTACCGATGTCAACTACGATGATACGGTTCGCCTCGCCAACAAGACCGCCGAAGAAAACGGCTGGATGCTGGTACAGGATACGGCGTGGGAAGGTTACGATAAAATTCCGACTTGGATTTCTCAGGGCTATATGACAATGGCCGACGAAGCCATTGAGCAAGCAGCAGCAATGCCTGAAGGCCTGCCGACACACGTTATGCTTCAGGCTGGCGTTGGCGCTATGGCCGGTGGCGTTCTGGGCTACCTGGCTGACAAACTGGGTGCAGATAACTTTAAAACCGTTATTGCCGAACCAAGTGCCGCTGATTGCATCTTCCGCTCTGGATCAAGCAAAGACGGCAACATGGTCAACGTAACGGGCGACCTAAACTCCATCATGGCCGGACTGGCCTGTGGCGAACCAAACCCAGTTACCTGGCCAATTCTACGTGATTGTAGCGATGTATTCGTCTCTGTAGACGATAATGTTGCCGCAACAGGTATGCGTATCCTTGGCAACCCTTTACACGGCGATACAGCTGTCACCAGCGGTGAGTCAGGCGCAATCACAATGGGTCTGCTGCACCTACTGGCAAATCATCCGGAAGGTCAGAAAATCGCACAGAATATTGGCCTTGACCAAGATGCTGTCGTTATGATTTTCAGCACCGAAGGCGATACCAATGCCGACCGTTACCGCCAAATCGTTTGGGAAGGAAAGCTGCCTCTTAACGACTAGGCATATCAGAGACACATCATTCACTTGATGGATTAACTGATAAAACATTACCCCCCTCTAAACAACAAGTTTAGAGGGGGGGTATTTTTTGGCAATAGTTTTTGTAGGGGGATCCCCCCAACAAATGTGAGTTCATCAATCTCCTCATGCTAGTTAGAGTAAGGCTCTAAACCAAAGCTCAGTCTCTGAATAGAGTTAAAAGGAGAACCTATGATGAAAAAAAGTATTTTAAAAAAAATTGCTCTAGCTACCACATCTGTTGCGGCATTTTCTATCAACGCTCAAGATTTAAGTAACCACCCTCTTTCTGAATACTTAGCAAAACCAGGTGCAATGGTCACTATGCCTGTTAGTGCTGCAAAAGAAAATTTTGAACCATCTTTTGTACAAGGAGCCTTTGATAGCTTTGAAAGCTTCCATGCCCAAATGGGCGGTGACCATACGCTATATTACCTAACCAATTGGAGTACGTTCATGCGTACCGATATGGTAAAACCTCATGCACTGCAAATCGAGCTAGAGCGCAACATCAATAAAGAAATTAGTGATATTGTTGTGAAAACGGACAGCGAAGGTGGCGTGAAAATGGATGATTATTTCAAGCATCCAACATTTCGTCACCAAGGCGTGATGATGATCCATAAGGGAAAAGTAGTGTATGAGGCGTACCCTGGTATGAAGCCAACAGATACACATATTTGGATGTCCGCATCAAAATCTATCACTGGCTTGGTGGTTGCCATGCTAGTAGAAGAAGGCAAACTAGATCTAGATGCCCCCAGTCACTCAGTATGCAACGGAGCTGAAAGGGACTGCATGGGATAGCGTAACGGTACTGAACCTTGCTAACCATACAGCAGGGTTAGATCATGAAGAAACAAACAGTTCAATCCTTGATCCTAACGGTGTATTTGTACGCTTTGTTCGTTCTAGTCTAGGTACAACTCAAGCTGATGAGACTCTAGAGAACTGGCGTGATGTACTGAAAGAAGTAAAACCATTGACGGATGAAGAACCTGGTGAACGCTTTCGTTACTCGTCACTAAATACTCAAGTGATGGGAATGGTCATTGAAAATGCCACCAATTCTCGTTGGTCGGATGTAGTGGAAGAGCGCATTTGGAGCAAGCTTGGCGCACGTATGCCATTGATGGTACACCTAGCTCCAGATAGCACGCCGCTTAATATGGCGATAATGTCTTCAACGTTAGAAGACTTCGCAAAATACGCGACGCTATACACTCCTAGCTGGAACAAAGTGGCTCACGAACAAGTTGTAACGCCGTCGCTGCTGAACCAAATCCGCAGTGCAGGCAACCCAGAAGCGTTCAAAGGTGGTGCAAAAGAAGGGCAGGCTTTAGGCCTGTTTGCTGAAAAGCCACTGAAAGCAGCCTACCAGTTCGACTTCATCTTTGACGATGGTGCGATGTACAAACACGGCAATACAGGTCAGGGTATCTACGTTGATTCAGAGCGTGACTTCGCTGCTGTTTATTTTTCAGCGACACCTTACATAGCACCATATGGTGAAATCAAGGCTCCAGCTTACTTTAGAAAAGTGGCTGAATTTTTAGAGCAGACAAAATAATAGAAATACGAATCATAAGGTCTTAACTTAACGTTAGGGCCTTATGAATGTGAACGTTCTACCAGACATTTCAGTAATCATGCTGTATTTTCTCTTAGTCGTTAAAGTGATATTTCTGGTAATCAATGATTTCAATAGAGCAAATTCATTCATTTACGCTCGTCTATGAGCATGGTTCATATAGTGCAGCTGCACGAGCGGCCAAAAAAGAGCGAAGCACCATACGTGAACATGTCGTCACCTTAGAAGACACTATAGGTGTAGGCCTATTTCAAATAGAGGGTCGACAAGCAAGACCTACTAATGCCGCCCATAAACTGATTTCTAGGGCAACAAATCTGAGTAAACAAGCAAAAGACTTTGAACTGACTGCATTGTCGTTATTCGATAATCCATTAGACAAGTTAGTGTTACTTCATGATGTTCAAATCCCTGCAGGCTTACTTTCAACGACAATTAAAGAAATAAAACATCACTACCCCCCCAAGTTATCTATTGATTGTTCCGCTTCTTCCCGAGAAGACGCATACCAAGCGATTGAAAATTCTCAGTGTCATATTGCAATAATGGCAACTGAGAATAGCCCAAGAACTCAGGCGAAAGTTGCCTCCAAGTATATTGGTAACTTACCTCTCAGTGGCTATGTTCATGTAGGTACCTATCTAGCCGACAACAATACAGTCTCACTGAATGAATTACGTTTAACAACCCAGTATGAATTGCAAAATACCAATAACGGCGACCTAGGTTGTTTCAAAATCTCCAACGTTATTGAAAAAGTAAGTAGTATTGAATTAGCCATTGATTTATTGGCTGATGGCGGTTGGATCGCTCTGTCTGATGAACTGGCAAAACCATGGGTAGATTCAAGCGACTTGATACCTTTAAGCTTGGACGATGCGACAAGAAATTATCGTCAAGGTGTGTGTTTGTTTTTTGGCCTCGCAGATAACACCAGAGAAGAAATCTCTGTGGCGTTAGACAGCTTAAATCGTCACGCAGGAAAATATTTAATCTAACTTCTGTTGCTTTTCTACCGATTCAACACAAAAAAGTATAGCAATTCAGTTAACGTGAGCTGTTACTGAGTCAATTCGCTAACACGAATAGGGCAGAATTAAGTTGAGTCGTCTGCCCGATCTAGTTAAGTCATGTTGTGTAAAGTGACAGGTTACATCTGGACTAATCCACATTAATAACTCATTATTCGTTACTTGCTTTTTTATCTATCTGCTTCTTTACTGATTTTGTCTCAGCCTTGCCTTTCGGTGTTAGCTCTACAACCTGCTCTTTTTCTGCAGGGTGCGTACTACCGAAGAATTTGCCACCTTGTTCAATACTCAAGTTATCACAGTAAATAGTGCCTGAGATTTTGCCATTATCGATAATTTCAATGGCATTGGCGTAACAAGTACCTTCAATAAGTCCATTTACAATGATTTTATCGGCGTAAATTTCACCTTTAAGGCGCCCGGATTTGCTAACGACTAAGTTTTTCTCGATACGTAGCTTACCTTCAATAATACCATCAACCTGAATATCGCACGCTAGCTGGAATTCGCCGGTGATATTGCATCCCTTTGCAATGACAGTTGTAGTTGCATACTGACTTGTTGCTTTACTTTGTTTGTTAAAGATACCCATTTAACTTTTTTCTCTTTTTCAAAAATATGTTCAAAATTATTTATATCCCAATCCACAAACGGTCGAGGGTTGAGAGCCCTACCTATAAAGCGGACTTCATAGTGCAAATGCGGACCAGATGACAGGCCTGAGTTGCCGGAATACCCAATCAAATCGCCTTTGCTAACAAAATCTCCACTTCGAACCGCAAATTTTTTCAGATGTGAATATGACGATGTAAAGCCAAAGGAATGCTGCAATCGCAAGAAGTTTCCAGACCCTTTATTGTTCGGCCGTACCGTCGCGACAACCCCCCCGTCTGCAGGAGCGTAGATTGGCGTACCAATATTCACCGCAAAATCTAACCCTCGGTGCAAACGTTTAGTGCCTGTCACCGGATGTATGCGTACACCAAACTGAGATGACTGCCTGGCATTCTTTACAGGGGCCCCGTTAGGTAAACTCTTCAGAATAGCCACCCTGACTGCCGAGTTGAGCTCAGCCACATCCAAGCGGGACTCTAGCTGCATGTCTCCGTCGGCATTGACGCCAAGCACATTTTCCAGGCTTCCCAATCGTTCAGACACCATGGTCAACTGGTTTTCTCGTTCATCAAGCTCGTGCTCAAGCTTTGTTCTGAGCTGTTCCAGCGCATTGAGATCCTCACTTAACGAATAAGACTGGTTTTCCAGCTCTTCTTGCTTGGCTTTGGAAAAATAGACCTCGTTAATAAGGTATACGATTGTGCCAGCAATCAGTAATGAAGCGACCAACAGTGAAGCGACAGCCCAGCGAACAGCTTTTTGTTTCGTCTTCCCTAAATGGAAGTATTCGGAGCCATTTATCGTGGATACCGAAATAGTGATACGATCCTTCATGTAATTGCATTTTTAATTGCCACCCTTATTAATTCATAGGCGACTGATTCAGTAATCTCTTAAGGGGGGGGTATCACACCACAAATCCTTTATCATGGTTAAACTTATAGGGAAATAAGTCTGTGGGTTCCGTCTATGTGTTTATTAGCAGCGACATCATCTACTTTTGTTCCACTGTGATAGAATTTACTGTTTCGGCGCAAGAGAGTTTTCGAGTGAAATTGGATGATATGGAACTGTTTGTTAAAGTGGTTGAGCAAGGCAGCTTTACCAAAGCCGCCGACTATTGCGAAATCCCCAAATCAACCGTCAGCCGCCGTATTAGAGAACTTGAGCAAAGCCTAAAGACCAGGCTGCTAGAAAGAACAACCCGCCGCCTCCATCTCACCGAGGTCGGTGAAGCCTTTTACCACAAGGCCCGCCAGATATTGCAGGAAGTCGAAACCACCGAAAAAGAAATCGCCCAAAAGCAGGGAGATTACTCAGGTAAGCTTACGGTCTACGCGCCGGACTGCATTCTGGAGCTCTGCGTTGATCATGTTGCGCAATTCTGTCAAGACTACCCGGATATATCACTAGATCTTCATTCTGACTCTCAGCCTCAGCACTTAATGGCTGAAAAACGCTTTGATTTACAGCTCAATATTGGTGCCCAATCTGACTCTTCGTTTATCGCTCGCCCACTGGCTACCTTAAGCTATGACTACTTCGTCAGTCCCGATTACCTAACCACTCATGGCACGCCCGAAACACCGCTCGAACTTCACCGATTCTCTACCTTAGCCTTAAACCAGAGCAACCCGAAAGCGATGTCATGGCGCTTTAATCAACAAGAATTACTGTTAACCCACAAATATACTGTTGATTCACCTTACGTGTTAAGGGCCTTGGCTGTAGCAAATCAGGGGGTGTGCTGTCTGCCAACCATCATGGTTTGCAACGAGATTCAAGCAAACAAACTTGTCAGGCTCTTCGGTGGCCAACACGCATTTGAGCAAGTCTTGCACGGTGTCTACCATTCTCGTCGTTATGTTCCAAATAAAGTGAAGCTACTGCTTGATGAGGTTGAAGCACTTCTGCAGGCGAGAATCGATTCGCTCGAAAAGAGCATCAAATAACACGATTCTGATTGTGCCATTTTCTGGCACAGTTCATTCCAAGCCAGGCGGTTTTTCCTCCCTTTTTCCCGCTTTAGACTCACTCCATCAGTACTACCAGAGTGAATCTAACGATGAAAGACATTATCAACAAACACTCCAAGAGCATTTTCTGGGCTTGTATGCTCATTGCTCAGGTATTTGGAGCCTTGTTATTTAAAGATCTGGCTGATATCAGCCAGTGGGTTGTTCAGTCACCACGAGAGACGACGATATGGGTCTGGTATAACCGCTGGATGATCGCTCTGGGAGGACTTGCAGCGATTGCGATAGCAAGTTACCTGAAATACAAAAAGCGCGATATTGCCGGTAACAAAACCTACTTATCACTCACAGCGTTATTTTGTTTTACCTTTTACTGCGGCATGATCAACCCGCATATCATGATGCGGGCACGTATGGATAACGGCGTGTTCCTGTCTGTAGAGCAAGCGAGACAATACGTAAAACCTTACGAAAGTGTCATTGTGCTAGAAATCAACGGTAAAGCGCGAGCACACTCAGACAAGCAGTTACTTCGTCCTCACGTTGCTGGTAAAGATGAACTCGGTGGTGAGAACGTCGTAATGACCTACTGCGGGCTTACCAACCTTGGTATGGCCTACACCCCGGAAATAAATGGCCAACAGCTCGATCTTGCCCCGATGAGCCAGCTAGAAAATAACCTTATCATGTACGATAAAATCAGTGGTGAGCCTATTCAGCAACTATGGGGCCAAAATGAATCAGACCGCAACAGCGGCGGTCATGCCAAAATGCGTGAATGGCCAACCTACCGTATGCCATTTGATAAATTTGCCAAGGCATTCCCTGACGGTGAGGTCTACGTGAATGATTATCTGGTCGAAGGGATGCGTCCATCATTCTGGGAAAATCCATTCCTGGCAATTTACGACCCAATTATTGAGCTGATTTTTAAACTCGCAGTGGCGCACCAGGAAACCAATGACGAGCCAACTTTCCCGACCATTAAACATATTGACCCTCGACTACCAAGCAAGGAAAAAGTCTATGGATTGAATGTTGAGTATGATTATGTGGCCTACACTGAGGAATTCGTCAAAGAGCAAAGCACACCAATTAACGCTTCAATCGGCGGGAAAGAAATTGTTGTCAGCTATAACAAAGAATTCAAAAGCCTAGGTATTTTCTACAATACAACTGGCGAAACTATCACTGAAATTGATTTTTACGGTCAGACTCCTTACGGAAAACTACAGCGAGTAGAAACCGTCAAGGCTGGTGCCTACTGGATAATCTGGGCAAACTTCTTCCCAGAAACGGATATCAACCGCGTTTAGTGCTTGCTCATATCCTAAAGCGAAGCAATGGTCAGTATTGGCCATTGCTTTTTTACCATCATAACAACTATCTATAGATGACAATAACGTCACGAAACCTTTATCATGGTTAAACTTATAGGGAAATAAGTCTGTGGGGTTCCGTTTATGCGTTTAATTGCTTTGATCATCATTTGCTTTAGCATCATTTCGTGTACCAGCCTGCCAGAACCAATACCGGAGACAGTTTCTGATCAGCTGCAGCACTACCCGACGTCGGTACAGAACTGCGCATTTCAGCTCGTTGATTTCAAACGGACCGTCCAGCAACAAGATGTACAGGATGCGCAGCTGCTGTGGATTCCCCGCTATCCTCACCTCGCTTTTGACCGTTTTAGCCTGTCGCTTATCCCAGGCCTGAGTTCGCCTCAAAGCAAGAAGCAATGGCTACACTATGTTGCCCGACAGGCCGAAATACAAAGGAAGGTTGAATACCAAAACTTATCGGATAAGGCTGGGTTTGAGCTTGAAAGCAATGAAGAATGCGCGCGACAGCTAACAGCCGCAACAATCAATGACCGTCAATTTTGGCATCGTTTACTACAATTTCCTCCAACAATCCCTTCAGACTATCAAAGCTGGCAACGCGTGGTAGGCCTTTATCCTATAAGCAAATCACTGGCGACCCCTGCCATCGATTCAGAAAAGAAACGAATTATCAGTGGCTTTATCCAGCCCTTGCATGACGACAATATGACCTATGCCGTCACAAATAAGTCCCTTCTAAGCCAGCAGGAGATTCACCGCTGGTTCAAACAAGCAAGTCAGCACTCCTCGCTGGGCTGGCCTTTGCTTTCGGACAACCAAATAGCACGCTTAGCGAATCATTATGCGCCTGAGTTTCTCATTGAGACCGTATCGCTAGATGACAAAGCCGGACAGTTGGAATACCAAGATAATGATCAGCCTCGGGTTAATATCAGCAAGCCCACTCTCTATGTCAGCCAAAGCTATACTCAGTTTCACGGCAAGATTTTGCTTCAGCTAAATTACAGCCTTTGGTTTGCTAACCGTACGGCCAAAACCTCGTTAGATCCCTATGCCGGACAGTTCGACGGGATTCTCGTCAGGCTCACCTTAGACAGCCAGGGTAAGCCTTATATCCTTGACAGTATTCACCATTGCGGCTGCTACCATATGGTTTTTGCCCTGGATCAACAATTAGCATTCGCCAAACGTAATACGGACATAGAAGCCCCCTATTACCATGCGGGTGAATCCGAAACGAAATGCAAAAACACTACGAATCACGTTATCCAGTGGAGACCATATGATTAAAGGCGTGCACTGGAGTCATAGCAGCTCTCAGGCTCGCCATTTGAACGTACTCAACTACCAGCAGTTGCGCAGCCTGCCGACACAGGGAGAGCAATACAAAAGCTTGTTTGACGAACAAGGAATGCTGATGGCCAGCAAACGCCTAGAGCGCCTGTATTTATGGCCCTTTGGCGTGAAGTCGCCGGGAACAATGCGTCAGATGGGGCCACCATGCCATTGCCTTTATTGGTGAAAGACACTTCGATGACGCTTATGTATTAAGTGAGTTTTTCTTGAAGCCTTAGCGGTTATAAAGCCAAACCTCTACTCCCAACTGGGTATTTTCCTTAATAAGAAATATCCGGCAAGCCACCCTAACTATACTTGATAGAGCTTTTTCAAAGGAATGTACTCCGTTCAAATAACGGTCTTAACGAGCATTGTATGGGCTTTGGACGCCTGCCCACACACATCGAATGATCCAGAGAGTACGCCCATGAAAATCATCCAAGGTATTGTTATACCCTTGTTGTTCTCACTGTTATATTCCACCGCAGTGAGCGCAACGCACCGCAATTCTTCCCCGGCTGAGAGACTACCCGTGACTCAGCTAAGTTCTGGCTCTGATGCCATCTTCTTTGATCAAGTTAACTTCGAGCTGGAAATCGGCCCTATCACCGACAGCGACTGGGGGGGTCAGTTCAGAGTCAAATCCGCCCTGCTAAAGGATCGCCGAGGTAAGCGGCTTGGTCCTGGCTATATCAATGTCTTCACCTACCCCCAAAACCGAGGGGGTGAAGCTGCCTGGGTCGTAAGCAATCTGCTCGTGTCCACTAGCTCAGCTTCAGATAACAATGATAGCGATAAGAAACCGATAAGAACAAAGCATGCCGACAACAGGCAATATGTCCAATCAGGACGTGAGCCGTCTCCCCCCTTTCACAGCCGCTCCGTCCAATACTTCGGCTGCAAATCCAGATACAGCAATCTACTTTGACTTACGTCCCGAAGAAGATGGACAGGGCAGCGTACGCCGGATACGTGCTACCGTACTCTTCTCCCCCCCGCAGCCTTTGCCAACGATTGAGGATATTGCCCAGTTTGCCAAGCGTTTTTCCCCCCCAAAAACATTTCGAGTAAGTACAATTATTGTCAACGCCGAAGGTGCGGGACACGTCGATGGCCGTATCAGCCCAATCTCGACAACAATCCCCAACTCGCTGTCATTGGGGGCGGCCCCCACAGCCTGTAAGCCCTGCTCCGGGGACTTCCTGATGACTTGCTGTTCCCAATTCAGGTTATTCAAGCCGACCAACCAAACCTCGATGCCGGTCGTAACCAGTGCATACCAATGGCTCATGCCAATGCGCTGCAATATCTGGAAGACAGATACGATAACCTGCCTCTGGCATGGCGCTTTCCGCAACTTCATATTCGCGGAATCGGAAAAATTGCCTCTGCCGGTGATGTGCTGATCTGGGAACCGGTACCTGAAAATAGTTTGGTTGCCAATATCGACAGCTACGGGCGACGTGCCGGAGTACTCAACCTGGATACCGGCAGCTACACCACGTTTTGCGGACTGATCCGTGGCGTATTTGGTTATCTGGCAGATCCTGTATCCGGTACTTTTGACACCACAGAATTTCGTCATCAGGGCAGCAATTCACTTACCTAGGTAGTGGGGGGGCTGATTGTGACAACGGCACAGTGATAATGGGCGGAATCACCTCGCAGCGAGAGGGGGGGCTCAATCCAACCTGGGAGTGGATGTTCAACGAACTAGTACAAGGCCGAGCCGTCACTATCCTGTTCAGCTGGTATGACATCAACGGCGACTGGAAAGGCGGACACAGTGTCAGAGTCTATGGCGCAGCAAAACTCGACGACAAGCACTACATCTACACACTTGACGATGACAGCCAAGGGGATAATTTCAGCAATCTAACCTCGCCACGAACTCAGCAATGGGAAGTTGCCGATACTGGTCAGCCCGGATTGGATGGCGTACCTGACGGGCGCCTCAATATGAACGGTATGAGCTGGGAAATTGACTTTGCCCTCTCCTATGAAGCAAAGCCCACTCTCCTTATTCCATAATCTACCACCAATAGCACGAAGCAAGAAGTGGAGCCGTGTAACAGCGGCTCCCTACTCTTCTTTTCAGACAGCACACCAATTTACGCCATCTCGAAGGTAAGAAAAGATTGCACAACTGAACAACCACGACCTACAACCCTTCGCTACACTCAAGGTTAGTGATAAAGGAAAATGTCCACCCTGCTCATCAGTAAAATTTTCTTTTTCATCACTATTTCATACTGATTCAGAAAGTGGTCAGGCAAGCTAGGTTATACATACTCCCCATCAAAACATTTATAACGACAATAACAACCAGGGCAAAATGGCATTGTGATGAATACACGCAGTATCACGATATACACCTTATCTGGAGTAGCGGCTCTCTGTGGGTTCAACTCCGCAGCAGCAGAGGGCATTGCCCGCTTTGATGACTACGGTCCGTTGAAGACCTACGCCCAATCTCCCATACAATCCAATAGCCTGACGCCGCTAATGCGTAATGGCTTTAGCTACCAACCCGGGACGGTGGAACTCTATACAACTGCCACTATTGCCAGTATCTGGGCACATACCGATGAATACAATGCTGATTACTACCAGAACGCGCTGTCTGTTGGCGGCCTGTGGCAAGTCAATAATAAATGGGTTGTCGAACTCGACTATACTTTGCGGTTTGCTGCCAACAATCATCTAGACAGCTTGACCTCAGCCTTTCATGACGCGTTTGGTATCAGCCAGAACGGCAGAGATGAAGTCGACAAGCATTCTTTTGATATCTCAGTTCCGCAGTACGGGGGTTGAAATTCATGATTTCAATCGTGAAACCCTCGGCAGCGCCCCTGACCTTCTATACCAGTTACCAGTTGATAGAAAACAAGCATCATGGCTTGTCGATCGGTGGTTCGCTGTACTACAACTATGTGCCCAGCGGCCCGTTTGAAACCAGCAATTTCGAACAGGCATTACAGCTCAACTACAGCTATCGCCGCGATAAACATATGTTTTACAGCCTACTTGGCCTATCCTACCGGCGTAACGACGAAGTGCTGGGGAAATATACCCTATAACACCGCGGCTTACGCAATCGGTGCAGGCTACCAGCTCCAATTAAATGAAAAGCATCGCCTACTCTTCGAGTATCATATCTATGAAGGAGCAACCGATGCGGCCTCCGATCTTTCCAAACCGTCCAATGAGGTGCTGATCGGCTATCGTTACCACATGAAACGCAGTGCCATCGAAATCTCGATGATTGAAAATGTCTTTAACATGGATAACAGTACCGATATAGCCTTTACACTCGGCTATCGTCACCGTTTCTGATTTACAATGTAAAGTCTATTTGCACCGTTTGTTATTTCGGCTGTACGGTATAACTACTCTGGCTTTTCTCTCATCATATTTGTCGTATCGCGTTGTTCGAAACGCTCAATCAAGTAATCGATAAATACCCTCAGTCGCTTAGGTAGCAGCTTACGCTGTGGGTAGACAAAGCTAATGGGTGCCTCCGGCATTTCCCAGTCCGGTAGCAGATGCACCAGTTTGCCACTGGCAAAGTGCTCTCTGCAGAGAAACTCCGGCAATAGAGCAATACCTAAACCATCCAGGCAAGCCATTAGGGAAGCCGTTATCGTATTGACCCTGAGCCGATAAGGTAAATCAATGGACACTTCATTATCGGCTTGCATCAAATGCCAGTTAGGTAGCTTTACTGCTTTGTTATAGATTTTCACCTGATAATGAGGGGCTTTCAGATCATCAGGGCTGGTGATCTGGCCATTTTGCGCAAGATAGTACGGGCTTGCAGCCATCACCCGCTTTGAGGAATAAAACGTTCGGGCAACCATGCTGGAATCAGACACTTCACCAACCTGAGTATACAGGTCTATCCCCTCGCCGATGATGTCGACTTCACGATTTGTTAGCTCAAGGTGAACTGTTACATTAGGATACAACCTGAGGAACTCATTGATATAAGGACCAAACACCTTCTGGCCCACCTCGACAGGCATAACCACATTAAGCCGTCCTCGTATCAGGTCTTGATTGGCTGTCACTTCAAGTTCTGCCTGCCCCCATGATCTCCAGCATCTGCATGCAAGACTGGTAGAAAGTCTCACCTTCCGGGGGGGTCAGCGTCAGGCTGCGGGTTGAACGTGTGATCAATCGCACACCTAGGTGTTGCTCTAGCTCAGCGACTTTTCGGCTTACTGTCGATTTCGTTAAATCCAGAGCTTCAGCTGCTTGGGTAAAGCTCCCACATTCAACAACTTGAGAAAAAATAGCAATGCTATTGAGGTCCATTCCACCACCATTAGTTAAATATCTGCAACAGTGTTTCCCTTTTCTCCTATCTAATCAACCAATCTTTATCATTTACACTCTGTAACACAAAAAAAACTCAATACTTCAGATCACCAGAAGAGGCACTTATGACAGATACCCCACAAACCAAAAAGAACAAAGCGCCGCTGATCGCAACCTTAATCATGCTGGCTCTAGGTCTTGGTGCCGGCGGGTATTGGTTTAGCTACGGACAATACTTCGAATCGACAGACAACGCCTATCTGCAGGGCGATATCACCAATATCAGCCCCCAAAGTATCCGGTTACATCACCGACTCTTTTGTCATCGACAACCAAGCCGTCAAAGCCGGACAGCTTCTGGCCAAAATTGATGACAGAGATTTTATCGCAGCCCGTGACAAGGCCGATGCAAACCTCGCGGTCAATCAGGCAGCCATCAGTAACCTGACAGCTCAGCAACAATTACAGAAAACCCTAATCCGTCAGTCCGAGAGTCAAATCGCATCAGCCAGTGCCGAATATGAACGAGCACAACAACAGGTTAACCGTACCCGTAGCCTGCTCAAGCGCAACTACTCTTCGCAGGACGAACTAGACAGCACCACTTCTCACTTGAAAGTGACCAAAGCCCAACTTGATGAAGCGTCAGCCAGCTATCAGGCAGCCAAAGATCAGCTAGCTGTGATTGCAAGCCAGATCGTACAGGCAGAAGCATCTGTCGGCGAAGCAATGTTCAACTTGAACAGGCACAACTCAATCTCAGCTATACCAACATTTATGCGCCTGTTGACGGTATTGTCGGCAAACGCAGCCTACGAATCGGCTTATATGTGCAACCTGGCATGCCGCTAATGAGTCTGGTACCTACATCGAATGTTTGGATTGAGGCCAACTTCAAAGAAACCCAGCTGGCTGAGATTCATCAGGGCCAAAAAGTAAAAGTCGAATTAGATGCATTCCCAGACCAAGCACTGGAAGGAATTGTCGACAGCTTTTCACCGGCAACGGGTGCTAAGTTTGCCCTGTTACCTCCAGAAAATGCGACCGGAAACTTCACCAAAATAGTCCAGCGCGTACCAGTAAAAATTACCATCGCCGATTCTGCTCAGCTACAAGGGCGGCTGATTCCGGGTCTTTCCGTTGTAGCCACTGTAGATACCCGAGGGTAACCCAATGAATTCCTCAGTCACTGCCACGGAGCAGCCGTCTATATCGCACATTGAGCAGGCAGATCAGCCACGAAACGATGTACCACGTCGTCACTGGATAGCCTTGATCGGTGGCCTGATCGGCGCATTTATGGCTATTTTGGATATCCAGATAACCAACTCTTCTCTGAAAGATATTCAGGGCGCACTCTCGGCAACGCTGGACGAAAGCTCATGGATTTCGACCTCTTATCTGGTGGCCGAGATGATTGCGATTCCGTTGAGCGGATGGCTCTCAATGGCACTGGGCAAACGCCGCTACCTGACCTGGACGACAGTGATCTTCACCCTGTCATCACTGCTGTGTTCGATTTCGTGGAATATGACCTCGATGATTACGTTTCGGGCACTGCAGGGGTTTTAGTGGTGGTGCCTTGATCCCGCTGGCGTTTTCTCTGGTCGTTCAGCTGCTGCCGGTCCACAAACGTGCTATTGGTATGGCGATGTTCGGCGTTACTGCTACCTTCGCTCCGTCAATCGGGCCGACGCTTGGTGGCTGGCTAACGGAGAACTTATCATGGCACTATATTTTCTATATCAATATCCCACCTGCAATCTTGCTGATCACTATGGTGCGCTATGGTCTTGACGATGAGCCGCTGAATATCCAGAGCCTGCTAAAAGCCGATTGGGTTGGTATTGTTACCATGCTCTAGGCCTGGGCTGTCTGGAAGTGGTATTGGAAGACGGTAACCGCGAGGAATGGTTCAACTCTGATTTTATTGTCACGCTGGCTACCATTTCCGCCGTCAGCCTAGTGTACTTTGTGATCAATGAACTGCAGCACAAGAAACCGCTGGTCAATTTGCGACTATTGAAAAATGGGCAGTTTGCCATGTCATGCCTGGCTTATCTGATCCTCGGAATGGCTCTGCTAGGCTCGATTTATGTTCTGCCGCTCTACCTGACTCAAATTCAGCACTACAATGCAATGGAAATCGGCGAGGTACTTATGTGGATGGGGGTTTCCGCAGCTATTAATTTTTCCGCTGGTGCCTAAGCTGACCAATATCATCAAGCCAAAGTATTTGGTGACATTTGGTTTTGTGATGTTTGGGCTAAGCTGCTACGTCAACACGCACATGAGCATTGACTTTGGCGGGCAACAGCTGATTTTCTCGATGCTACTTCGTGCCATCGGCAGCCCTTTTATCATGGTGCCACTGTCGCTTGTTGCCATGCAGGGGGATCAGCAAAGCAGATACGCCGGATGCTTCGACACTCACCAATGTTATGCGCAATCTTGGTGGTGCATTCAGCATCGCAATCATCGCAACAATGCTCGACAACAAAACCCGGGAACATCTGGCCCACATAAAAGAATCGGTACCCAGTGTAAGCTCCAATGCCTGGCAACAACTGTTGCAGCAAAGCAGTTATTTTGTACAAGCGGGTAGTGATGCCAACACGGCAATGGTGCAGGCTCAAGCATCCTTGGTGGCAACCATGCAGCGTGACGCCGCTATCATGGCCTATAACGATGCCTTTCTGATGATGAGCGCCTTTTTGGCCATGGCCGCCGTCATCATGCTTGGCTCAAAGAGCTAATCTTGGGAAAGACCATACTGAACAAGTATCATGATGCCAGATATAGCCAACTACCAACCTGTTTGGAGTTGGCTATACTTAGTAAATAATCAAATGGTTAGGTGGGAATATTGTGAGAACGACGTTTAAATATTATTTACATCAATGATATAACCGAAAATATCCCCTGATATCATCAGCTGACAGTACAGCCCCCCCAAGCAGGCATGCCTTCATTCCCGTTCATTACCGTACTGTATAACTCACTTTCAAACTCAAAAGGGGATGTGAGACCTTTATAAATATTTGACGGTTTCTCAGGCAAACTCGCGGCGGCAATACCATCTCCGTAGCCAAGATCCCCCATGACAAGAAAGGCAGTAAGTCAGGTACTTCTCTTTGCCATTGCTAATATCCGCCGTTGTATAATCGGTCTTTTCCAGCATTGTAAATGCCATCAGAGCACCTACGGAAGCAACCACCAATCCCGCTACTATTTTTTTCATTTTTCACCTGCCACATAAGAGTTTCATGGCTATTTCTATCAATCAAAGGGTGAAAAAATCATAAAAAACGGCAACAACCTAAGGTCATTGCCGCTGTCTATTGTGTACCCGAACCTGTCCAGTAGCTTACGCTGTAGCCAATTGCTGAACCATGACTTTCGGTTTACGCTGGGCCAGCACCACTCCCGCCAATACCATGCCACCACCAAGATAATGATAGGCTGCAAGCTGTTCGTTCAGCATCACACTCGCGATACCAGCGGTAAGAACAGGCATCAAATTCATAAACATAGCAGTACGATCCGCCCCCAAACGCTGGATCCCTTGCATCCAGCACCACGGTGCTATAACCGACGCTGGAATAGCCGCATACATAATCAAAGGCAACGACTCTGCCGTGATCTCCACCCGCTCACTGTTCACAAGCAGTGGAATTAGCATCAATACAGCCAACACACCCTGGACATAAACAGACTGCCAGGTACTCAGCGGCATCTGCCAACGCTTTAGCAAAACACAATACAGCGCATAAACAAACGCCGCCAACAACAGCAAGGCGTCGCCCCACCGTAATACCTTGCGCCGCCAGATTACTGATATCACCATGCTAAGCATCAATACCAATCCAGCCAAAGATAATACAGCCCCCCCGACAATGGCCAACGGCAGCAAACGTTGACCCAATAGCGGCACGCTCAGAAACATGCTGATAAGTGGCACCAACGAAATAATTAATGCCATGTTGGTAGCTGTCGTGGTTTCAGCCGCAAAGTAACCCAGCGATTGGTTCAGCACCATGCCAAGTAACGCCAAAAAAGCCAGCTTGGGGGATATAAGGACGGATCGTTGACCAATTTCGCCATACCGAACCCAGGACAAACGGCGTAAGTACCGACATGGCAACAAACCAACGGTAAAAGGAAATCGCTCCCGGATCAATCACACTGATCGAAAGCTTGTTTACAATGGCATTCCCTGCCCAAATCGAAACTGTTAACAACGGAAATAAGTAGAACATGGTTTGCCTTTACATTACGTTTTCAGGTGTTTTCTCATGAATTATTATTCATCTACGTCATAGTTTGGCAGGTCATTTTAGATATAAATATCTCTAAAAAGACATTATAACTCTATTGTCAGACATTTAAGGGAAATACCCGTATCACCAACACAATCTCTTTTCTTTCAAGATGCCAGAACCACTAGTAAGCAATTGAATTATATTTGTTATTTTAGATTCGAATTGAATAAATTGAGAATCATTCCTGATAAGAAAGAGTGATCTTTCCATGAGGAAAAGAAAGTAATTGGTTGATTTTCACCCTACTCGCATGTAGCGTGGTCAGACCAGATTGTATTTGAAAAAGGAATTTTCAATGCGGAAAAATCTAAAGACTTACCAACGCTTGTCCGGCTTACCATTTGGTCGCCAGATCTTTACTTTCATCGTCTGCCGTGTGGCTCCATACTTTTCCTCAATTAAGCCGCAAATTCGTGAGCTAAAACCCGGCTATGCCGAAGTGACGATCAAGAAACGACGGAAAGTAACGAACCACATCAACACTGTCCATGCAATTGCGATGTGTAATATGGCAGAACTCGCGGGTGGAATGATGACGGATGTATCCGTACCGGTAAAAAGCCGCTGGCTTCCAGTTGGCATGACGGTGGAGTATTTAAAGAAAGCCACAACCGATCTTACTGCTGTCGCTATTGGTGAAGGCATCGAGTGGGGTATCGAAGGCGATAAGAAAGTACCGGTCGAAGTAACAGATACAGCAGGTAACCTTGTGTTTCGTGCTGAGATAACAATGAATGTCCGTTTAGCATAGAACGAGTCACAAATACCATAGCCATACCGCCAGTAAACATTGGCGGTATGACTTACTGCTCCACAGGTTGATTAGCCTCTTCAGGCAACCAGCTAAACATAATATCAAACAGCTCTTGCTCTGTTGGTCTGCCAAGCTTTCCATTTATTAGCGAACTCATTTCCAGCAAATGCCCCACCTTCGCAACTGGCTTATAGGCTCATCGAAAAAACGGAATATTGGTGAGTGGCGAATGTAGAAACTCGCTGCCGCCGACGCCTCGCTAACATCCTGATGCTCTGAGATCCGTCTAGGACAATCCCACGTGGCTCCATCAAGTACATAAACGCCAATCTGTCCCGTTTCGGCATAGCTGAGCTCATCAACAAAAGGAACATTCCACCAGCACCTTAATTCTTTATGTGTTCTTTCTTCATTCATGATATCGCTACGAGGAAACAAAGCCTGCGTACGTTCATTTCTTATGGGGAATACTACACTCGACAAACTCAATCTCCATACCTTCTCACCTTATAAAACCAATTTGATATGAATTTTACAGCATAAGCTCATATTAAACAGGTCGCTATCAATAAAATTGAGGTATAGAAGGCAATAAAAAAAGCCGCACAATGCGGCTTCACTAATAAAATTGAGGATTATTCATTCGGCGGGATGAATAATTTTTTGGCGAGCCGGGCAAGGTTATAGGCATCAACGTAACCTGAATGCTGGCGACCTTCCCACTCAACACCTGCCATCTCCATCGCTGCACGCTGACCACAGCGTTTATTGTTTACATGACGTTGCAAGCGAAACAGTGTCGCCAAATTTAAATACTCGTTAAACGGAACCTTGAGCCCTTTCTCTTTGCACTCAGCACGCAAAATCAGATCGTCACGTCCCCCAGGCGGCATAAATTTTATGTCGACCACCAAATTTCTGTTCAATCGATTTTAGAATCGTTGCCAATGGCTTGCCATTTTTGGCAATGACTTCCGGCTTGATACCTGTCAGCTCGGTACAAAACAGGGAAACCTCATCATGTTCCGGTGTCACATAATGCTGCGCTCGACGAACAATCTCACCGGTTACCAAATCCAGCTCGGCTACGCCAACCTCGATAATCTCTCCGGTCCTCGACTCCCGCCCATCATTCCAACAACACATTTCGAGGTCAAAGCAGACAATACGATTAAAATTCATTACTTTTCCGGCACAACACTAAAACTGGGGCAGGAAGGATACCATCTAGGGCGGTGTTCGCCAAAGTAGGTATATGAGAAAAACACCGCTAGGCCTCGCGGCAAATCTCTGCAATCATACGCAAGCGGCGCTGTGGTTGGGCTACAAACGGGTTGGTGGTATCCCCATGCGTAACCAGCCAAAATAGAACAAATCATCTGTTTGATCTTGGGCTCTGGGTTCTCATAAAAAATCACATCTTGCAGTTCACCGGTATACCAACCTTCCACATACGCACGGAACGTATCGACCCCTTTCATTAGAACATCCGCATAATCACGTTGCCAATCGGCGGTTTCTCCGTTGAAGTGTTTGATCAGCAGATCCGTGGCCAACTCTGATGATTTCATCGCAATAGTCACCCCCCGATGAGAAGACCGGATCCAAAAATTCACCCGCATTACCCAGCAAGGCAAATTTATTGCTGCACAATGTGGTGACATTGACAGAATAACCCCCAATCTCACCTACAGGGTTCGGATATTCAGCCTTGGCTAACAGCGAACGTAAACCAGGCTCTTCACTGGCCAATTGCTTAATAGCTGCAACGGTGTCGTCTGGGTACGATTCAAAAAAAGCAGGTTCACCCACTACACCGAATGAACAGGTACCATTACTGAACGGGATCAGCCAATACCACACATCACTATTCTCGGGGGTGCACTGAAATCAAGATCTTATTGCGATCATAATCCGAGTTGGCTGGCACGGTCGTATCAATATGGTCAACCACATGAGTAAAAATCGCTTTACGTGCAGGCAGGCACGATGGCTCTTCCAACGATAATAAACGCGGTAACACACGTCCGAAGCCGCTCGCATCAAGCACAAAATCGGCCTCGATTTGATATGTCTGCAGGTCCGCGTCAACCACGGTTAAAGTGCTGGTATCATCGGCCATATCAATCGCAGTCAGTGTATGCTGATATCTGATTTCGACACCTTGCGTTGCCGCTTCATCAGCCAGAACTTTATCAAACTGTGCACGCTGTACCTGGAACGTGGTGCCTGCCCCTGCAGTGAATTTTTCGGTGAAATTAAAGCAAGTGTACGCGCCGTTACGTCGAAATGCCGCGCCGTCTTTAAACTGAAAACTGGCTGCGTTAACTGCCGCTTCCATGTTGGCTTTCTTGAGCACTTCCATGCACGCAGGCAGCAAACTCTCACCAATTGAAAAACGTGGAAATAGGTTTTTTTCAAGAACGACAACGTCAATCCCTTGCTGATGCAGCAACGCGGCAGCCACCGTTCCTGAAGGGCCAGCTCCGATTATGGCAACCTGTGTACGTTGTATTGTTATCAACTGCTTTTCCTTTTTAGACCTGAGAGGGATGCCATCAGCTATTCACATGCGGCAATCACCGTGCCTTGTCACGCTATCTATAATATTCAGCGGCATCGTATCAAATTGTATTCTTTCCTATAAGACGAATCATTATTACAAGTAAAAAAACGTCTTTACAAATGCCTTCACGGCCGTGCCACACAAAAATTGACTGATTTTCTCATTTTATTGAGATCGAATTCATTTCCTCTACCGTAAGATCAGTAAAAGAGAGGGAAATAATAATGAAGCATCTATTGTTATCTGTACTGTTTCTGTGTCTGCAGGGCTGTGCAAATAAAGCCTTTTTCTCGCCATCCCAAGCTGCATCATTAAACCCAGATATACAATGGTTATCATCCATCTCAGGCAATACCATTGCCTACCTGTGGACCCCCCCTTCAAG
>LLEM01000036.1_pt1 | contig 31468 bp, 49 predicted proteins | sample 595841 | NCBI WGS metagenome assembly LLEM01 (sample SAMN02919313, study PRJNA255460) | bioreactor metagenome | biome: chemostat; feature: culture 2012_10.2; material: sediment; isolation source: day64 10degC chemostat 2012 inoculated with Wadden Sea sediment taken from... | place: Germany: Bremen ...
CCAAAGAGGCAACCTGCCAGCGAACTTTAATCGGTATAACTTGCACCACCAGCCACAAGACAAATGCCACGCCACCCAGCACAGCAAAAACGCCGCTAAAGATGGACTTAACATGGCTAGATACCGTGGGTTCTAACCAGAACAACTCGATAATAACCAAACCCAGCAACAACACAGAGGTTACAGTGATCAATTTCCAGCCTTGCTCCTGACGCTTAAATTGCTGCTGCTCAAAATAATCTTTCCCTGTCGTCCATGTCTCGATGTACCGGATCATTCCGTATTCCTAGATTCACGCTATCCCATTGATATAAAGCGACCAATCTGACCGATATCTTAATAAGCGATTAGTCATTGCCCTACTTGTAGCATAAGAGCCGATCCAGTTCTGATCTTGACTGTTAACAAATTGATCTACTCTATAAGCAGTGATAGCGTAATTAAAAACAATCAGACAAGACTGCCATGGACGCTCAGTACACTATTGTTATTGCCGATGATCACCCGCTGTTTCGCAATGCCCTGTTTCAATCGGTGCATATGGCTATAAGCGGTGCCAATCTGCTGGAAGCTGATTCTCTTGATACCCTGCTCTCCCTGCTGGAAAAAGAGCCGGACGTTGACCTGCTGCTGCTGGATTTAAAAATGCCCGGGGGCCAACGGCATGTCCGGACTGATCCAGCTACGTAACCAGTACCCCCGACCTTCCCGTGGTAGTGATCTCTGCCAGTGAAGAAACCAATGTTATACGTCAGGTTCGCAGTCATGGTGCTTTTGGTTTCATCCCCAAATCCAGTGACATGCGGGCTCTAATTAGTGCCCTGAACCAAGTACTGGAAGGCGACCCCTACTTCCCCGAAGGACTCGGTGACGAAGACGATGAGGTCAACGAACTGGCCGAGCGCATTGCCGCCCTGACACCACAACAATACAAGGTATTGTGCATGCTGTCTGACGGCCTGCTCAACAAGCAGATTGCCTATGAACTTAATGTGTCCGAAGCAACCATCAAGGCCCATATGACCGCTATCTTTCGTAAGCTCGGGGGGGTAAAAAACCGTACCCAGGCTGTGATCCTGTTGCAACAGATGGATCTGACTCAGTAGCATTATCTAGCCGCAAATTATTTTCTCTGAACAGTTAGACTTTCGGCTAACTCAACATTTATGTAACATCTTTAAATCTCTGCATTGCTCACAGAATCGCCGTATTTCCGGCGATTTTGTCGTTTCTGTCTCGACTAAAGTTGCACTGTTTCATTGCCTGATCGTTGCTATTGTCATTACGTAACATTTTATTAACGTGATTTATGACGACGTGAAAGGAGATGACAATGGCGTTTGAATCCAAGGAGCAGGCCCAGGCCTATTGGAAAGAGAACCTCGCAACGATGGGCTCCCTCCTAGCCATCTGGTTCCTCGTATCTTACGGTGCAGGCATTCTATTTGTCGATGCCCCTCAACAGCATCCAACTTGGCGGTTTTAAGTTGGGATTCTGGTTCTCGCAGCAAGGTTCAATTTACACCTTTGTTGTCCTGATTTTTGTCTACGTAGTGCGTATGAATGCGCTCGATCGTAAGTTCAACGTACAAGAAGACTAAGAGGTTTAAGCATGGATATCCAAACCTGGACGTTTATTTTAGTAGGTATAACCTTTGCGGTTTATATCGGCATCGCAATCTGGGCCCGTGCCGGCTCAACCAGTGAATTCTATGTCGCCGGCGGCGGTGTTCATCCGGTTGCCAACGGTATGGCTACGGCCGCTGACTGGATGTCAGCCGCCTCCTTCATCTCAATGGCCGGTATTATCTCATTTGTCGGTTACGACGGCGGGGGGGTATACCTAATGGGTTGGACCGGTGGTTATGTACTGCTAGCCCTCTGCCTGGCACCTTACCTACGTAAATTTGGTCAGTTCACTGTGCCGGATTTCATCGGTGAGCGTTATTATTCAAAAACTGCACGTATGGTAGCTGTCTTTTGTGCCATCTTCGTTTCTTTTACCTATGTTGCAGGCCAGATGCGTGGGGTTGGCGTGGTATTCGCCCGCTTCCTCGAAGTTGATATCAACATGGGTATCATCATCGGTATGGGTATCGTATTCTTCTATGCGGTACTGGGCGGTATGAAAGGGATCACCTACACCCAGGTTGCTCAGTTCTGCGTCTTAATTTTTGCCTTTCTGGTACCGGCTGTCTTTACCTCTATCATGATGACAGGCAACCCGCTACCACAAATTGCTATGGGCTCGACACTAACAGGTTCGGAAACCTATGTGCTGGATAAGCTGGATGGGTTAACCACGGAATTAGGCTTTACCGCCTATACCGACGGCTCGAAGAGTATGGTTGACGTATTCTTCATCTGTGCCGCACTAATGGTCGGTACTGCCGGTCTGCCGCACGTTATCATCCGTTTCTTCACCGTACCTCGTGTTAAGGATGCACGTATTTCAGCGGGTTGGGCACTACTGTTCATTTCACTGCTATACACCACAGCACCCGCTGTTGCCGCCTTTGCCCGTGTCAACATGATTGAAACCATCAACGGTCCCGACATGCAGGGCGTCGCCGCAGAGCAAGCACCTGGCTGGGTTAAAAACTGGGAGAAAACTGGCCTGGTTAACTGGGAAGATAAAAACGGCGATGGCAAGATGTTCTACTCGGGCGATGAACGCAACGAGATGAAGATCAACCGTGACATCATCGTACTGGCAAGCCCTGAGCTGGCGAACCTACCAAACTGGGGTTGTCGCACTGTTGGCCGCTGGTGGTCTGGCTGCCGCACTATCGACAGCAGCTGGCCTGTTACTGGTTATCTCGACCTCGATTTCCCATGACTTGCTGAAGAAAGGCTTCAAGCCGAACATGACCGACAAGCAAGAACTGCTCGCCGCCCGAATAGGTGCCGCAGTGGCCATTGTCGGTGCCGGTTATCTGGGTATCAACCCACCGGGATTTGTAGCGCAGGTTGTAGCCTTCTCCTTCGGCCTGGCAGCAGCCTCCTTCTTCCCAGCCATTATCTTGGGTATCTTCTACAAGAAGATGAACAAGGAAGGGGCAATTGCAGGTATGCTTTCCGGTATCACATTTACTGCGTCATACATTATCTACTTCAAGTTCATCAACCCGGCAGCAAGTACGCCTGACAACTGGTTCTTCGGTATCAGCCCGGAAGGTATCGGTACGTTGGGTATGTGTCTGAACTTTGTGGTCTCGATTGTCGTGAACAAGTTCACCGCCGAAGTACCGACAGAAGTACAGGATATGGTTGAATCCATCCGCTATCCAAAAGGCGCCGGAGCCGCACAGGATCACTAATACCAATCTGGATAAGTTGTTGTTCAGATACTGATGTAGATTGGTATAATACTGCCTGAAAAGTCAGTGGCTAGATAACAAAAACGGAGCATCGCGCTCCGTTTTTCTTGTTCGGTTTGGTATTACCATAGCCCTTTTTTCTTGACCTTCTGCATACTGGCAATAGTTGTCGTCAGATCTGCCTCATCATCCGGTTGTTCTTTTGCCGAGTCCGTCACGGATGTCAGCGACATCGTCTTGATTAGCTGGCTCTGTGCCTTGATTAAGGCTTTTAGCTCCGCAATCTCACGCTTTTGACTATTGGCCCGGATCTCTTCTGTCAGAGCCTGTTGCAGCTCGGTCATATCTGGCGTTATGGATCCACCATCAGGCGCAATCACCTCGGAAACATCAACTTCAGGCTCGGTAGCCCCCAAGAGCGATAGCTTCGGGAGCTGTAACCTCGACAGGCTGGGGCAGCACTGGCCGATACCGACTCGGCCAGCTCTGAACAGAGGCTCATCAACGTCTGGCGGGTTTCGACCAATTCCTGCTGGGTCTGCTGCTGACACTGCAATAGTGCATTTTCACGTTCGGACGACTGAGAAAAATGACGCTGGTGCTCCTTGCTTGCCTGCTGCTGGCTTTCATTCGCCTGTTGCAGTTCTCCGCGCAGGAACTGAATTTCACTCAGTAACGGGGACATATCGACAGCAGCTCTGAGACTATCAAGATCCTGCCGGGGAAATAGCAGTCTCCGAAACAGGAGCCATTGGGATCACCAGACCACAGGCATCAAAATGCTGTTTCAACGTCGCCATCTTGATGGAGTCATCACCCAGGGAGCTTGCCAGCCCGGCACTGAGGGTCGGGCTAAGCAGATGCAGAAACATCCCCCGATAGGTAGATGTTTTTATGCATATGCAGGCTGTTATGCAGATTGAGGCCATCATCGGGATTATCAAGCATATCTTTACGCTCGTTCACCCCACTTCTGCATAATGCCGACCGCATAGCGGTCGGACAAGGAGTTAACCGGATTTAGATAAATCGAGTAGTTAACTCGCTTTAGCTTACTACTCATCTTCTACCTCAATGAGAGTTTCGCGTTCGATATGGATATCTTCTTCTTCAGTGTTATACAGGCATAATTCACGAGCCAGCGCTGACTGGGCATCCTTGATCAATACAACACGTTCACCCAAGGTTTCATAGGCAGCCATAATCGCCGGATAAACCAGAGGTGCGCCGCCACCAACCAAGTAAACACGGTTCGGATTTTTGGCAAACTTCTTCGCTTCATAGGCAACCGCATTGCCCAGCTCTTCAATCTTGATATCAATTTTATCTAAAATGCTGTCGAGCTTAGATTCGTCATTGACGACCTCTTTGACAAACTCCAGATCATTGCGACGCTTGATCAGCTCGTTGGCAACCAGATAGCTTGAGTCACTGTCGGCAGAAGCCAGTGCCTTGCGCGCGGCATCTGTAACCATACACACACCAATCTCGTTGTTACCGTAGATAGCCGACACATCATCAAACTCACCAACCACAATACCCATATCCAGAGTTGTACCGCCACAGTCGACAACCAGTGAGCGGGTAAACTCATTACAGTTTGAGTTAATCAGCGTCGACATCACAGCCGGCAGACTTTCTGGCATGACTTCGACATCAACCACCTCGAACACTTCACCCCTTGTTCAGGGTGATCTCACGCATCAGGTTTTTGCGCTTCTTGGCAATTTTTTCTTCGTTACGCTGGCAGTCTTCAGAATTATAAAACTCAGTAATTGGCAAAGTAACCACCAAGACAACCGGGCATGGCTTCAGGCCTGTCTGTAGCAGCGCATGATGAACAGCCAACAGGTTCAGATCATCGTACTGGTAGTCGACATGCGTCGTTTCCAGCGCTTTGTCCGATGTCGCATCATACGTATATTTGGTCGTACCAATAGTGTAGTTATATACCTTTTTATCGCGTCGTAGGGCTGCACTCTTCCAATCTTTACGGAAAGAGTTCGGTGATACGATAGTTTTCAACTGGTTATTCTCAATCCAGCTAACTTTTACATTCGTTGAACCATCATCAACCGCAATTTTAAACGCAGATACCGTCATAACTTTCACTCACAATAACTATTAATAATTCGCAACCAGCCTCGATAATTTATAAATACACCCTTATAAAAAATCGAACTAAATACAATCAACCAAAAACAATGAAATACATTTTATTTATTGAAAAACAAAATGAAAATAATCAAAAAGTAACAAATTTTCATGAGATATAAATGCATTTCCATCGACACATTTATCTCATGATGTCCTTTGAAGCTTTCCTACGGGGCAGCTCAGAGTACGTAAGAGCGGCTGCATTATCTTGCAGGTAGCGTCGATAAACAATGATTACCTGCTCGCTACTGATTACAAATTGCCATTAAAACGCCCGCTACCACACAAGTACAAAGCTAACCAAATGTTATTAAATAAAAAAACATGCTGACCAGAGACATTTATCAAAAATGACATAACTGGCCAGCAATAGTATTAATTCACCATCATATCCAATCGTGAGACCGGACGATTGGCTTCGGCGAAATTTCTCGCCTTGTTCACAGCCGTGCCTTCATTACCTTCTGGTTGGCCTTTACCAAACAGCAACGCCAATTGTTCATCGGCTGCCTTGGTAAGCACCATCATTTCAATCCGGCGGTTTTTCCCACTTTTGGTGTCCTGTTCGTTTACCGGCATCCGCTCAGCCATCGCAGCCACCTGCAATACATTGCTACCGGGCAAACCGGAGTCGACCAGCACCTGGCGGGGGCCTTCAGCGCACGAGAGCCTGATAAATCCCAATTACTGTAATCACTACGCTGGAACTGGGTACTATCGGTGTGGCCACTGATCACCAATCTGTTCTGGATTTGCCCCAGTATCGGCGCAATATTAAATAACATGTCTTCAAAAAATGGCGTGATCTGAATACTGCCGCGCTCGAACATAAAATGATCCTCATCATCCTGGATCAGGATCCGCAGCCCCTGCGGAACAATTTCCAGCACAATATTATTGGATGCAGAGAGCTCTTTTGCGATCTGATTCAGTGCCTTTGCCAACAAAGCCAGTTGCGGGGGGGTCGACAGGTGCTTGCCCGCCAATGCCGCATTCAATTTACGCCCTCGGCCGGCACTTTGCTCTTGGGGGGGGACTTGCTGGGACATTGATGAACCTAACCGCTCATTACCATTGCTGGTATCACTCATCGGTTTTTCAAACGGCGAGACATTACCATCGAAGTCGATTGGAAAAGGACTATTGGTTATTTCAAAAATGTTGTCAAACACTGTCGCCGTCTGTAGCCGCTTCTCGATTTCTATCCGCTCTTCCTGAGTCGTTATCCCCCCCATCAGCCACAGCACCATGAAAAAAGCCATCATGCTACCGCAAAATCAGCAAACGCCACTTTCCAGGCACCACCATGGTGCTCGTCGTGGTGGCCACGGGCTTTTTTCTTAATAATAATGATATGGTTATCTTTGCTCATGATTTACCCTTGCCCTGTCATCCAGTTTTCCATTGCAGCAAAGGTAGGCTTGTATTCTGTATGCAGCACCTTACGTCCGGCATCCAGCGCCAGCAAGGTCGGTTTGCCCTGAACTTGAGAAACCAATATGGCCGAGATCATATGCATCGCCATCATCTCTTTCTTCACTTGGTTGGCAACCGTCGCCGCCAGCGGTTCAAACACCGCATAACACATCAGGATCCCGAAGAATGTCCCGACCAAGGCAGCCGCGACTTTTACTCCGATCAGAGCCAGATCACCACCAATGCTTTGCATCGTCACCACAATACCCAGCACCGCAGCCACGATACCAAAGCCCGGCATCGCTTCACCAACCTTGCCTAGCGCTTTCGATGGACGCATCAAGTCTTCTTCAAGAGTGTGCAGCTCTAGTTCCAATACGGCTTCAAGATCATGATGATTCATTTTTCCCATCGCCATCATGCGCAAGTTGTCGGTAATAAAGCTCACCAGCACATTGGACTTGGCCACCTCAGGATATTTATTGAAAATTGCACTGCCTTGCGGGTTTTCAATGTGATCATCAAGCTTTTTAATCCCATCTTTACGAATGGTTTCCAACAGCTCAAACATCAGTTCCAAGGTCGATTTATAGAAATCGGTGCCATATCCTTTACCAAACGCCATTTTGAGGCGAGTCACTGTATTCTTCAGGACGTAAGTAGGGTTGGATATCACCATCGCACCAAAACCGGCACCTAAGATAATAATAAATTCAGCAGGTTGCCAGAGTGCCAATAAACGCCCCGAGGCATGGGTGTAACCATATACAATGCTCCCGAAAACAATGACAAAACCAATAATAATTTGCATTTTTTACTCCGTTAAACTGACTCACGCCAGTCAGTCAACATACTGTTCAGGCTTTTCAGGGCCTTTTTATGGATCTGGCTAACACGCGCTTCGGTTAGCTCGAAGACCAAGGCGATTTCTTTAAGGTTCATTTCGTGCTCATAATAAAAACTCAGCATGACCTGCTCCCGCTCGGACAAACGAGACAAAGCCTTGGCCATGGCCTGTTTTAGTTGCACACGCTCATAGCTATTACATTGGAAGCTCAAGCCGAAAAATTGCTCGCCTCCCCTCCTGCAAGCCTTCCAAACTACCGAGCTTTCAGCCTGGGTATCAAGCCGCCGTTGTTGGATTTCTGCCAGTTCAAGCCCCATTTCTGCGGCCAGTTCCTGATCCGTAGGTACCCGTCCTAGCTGACGACTGAGCTGACGCTCAGTATCTCTGAGTTCATGGCCGTTCTGACGAGAACGACGAGAGCGCCAGTCCATCCGGCGTAGCTCATCAAGAATGGCACCACGAACACGCTGTGCAGCCAGACGCTCCAGTGCCGCATCATCTTCATCCGGATAACGGCGAATAATATCGAGCAGGGCCACCAGACCGATTTGCTCCATATCTTCAGACGACATCACTGTCGTCACCTGCCCAGTCAGGTGTCTCACTACACGTTTCACAAGGCCGGCAAACTGAGTGATCAGACGCTGCTCTCGCGATTTCTGACCCAGCTGACGGCTCTGCTGATAGGCATGAAGCCCCCTGAGATTCATAAGACATTGCTGCACCGTGCACATCGGCCACCTTACTGGATCACCATTTTGGTGATCAGTACCTGATCGATTCCATTACTGTTCGCCATGTCGCTCATGACAGTTTGGATCGCACCCCGCAACGCCAGCTGCAATGGCTTCATTACACCCGGCTGGGCCAAATCGTTGTAATGCTGATCACTTAACAGTGTGATGACGGCATTGCGTACGACCGGCATGTATTCCTGCACCGTATCGAGCTGTTTCTGGTTATAGCTCATCAATGACAGTTCCAGCATTAGGTAATGCAGACGATCATCACCGGGAATACTCACCACAAACTTTGTCAGCGGCAGAAACACCGGCTTTTTCACTAATGCAGCTGTAGACACGCTCTCAGCTAACGCCAGTTGCTGTTCTGCCTGTTGTTTTGCCTGCTGCTGGAAATACCACCAACCACCGCCCCCGGCAAGGCGACAACCAGCACAACGGCCGCAATGATCAGCGGGAGTTTGCTCTTAGTTGCTTTTACTTCATCATTCATATCAATATCTTACTTATCATCAAACCATGCCATCAAACCGCGTCGTTAAACCACAGAGTTAAACCATCGCTTCATAACGACCATCCAGCCCCCGATAACGCCGCTGGCGATGTGTCTTCAGCCTGCATCATCACTTGGTTGGCCATAATGTCTGACTCGCCTTCCGCCCCAGACTGTTGATGTGATTGCTGATACAACCCACTGGAAACAGACACGTCTGCTAGCTGCATCTGGCTACCATCAAAATCAAATCGTAACCGGTCGGCATTGGCCGCCAATGCCTCACGCAACTGTGGATGGGCCGCGGTAAAGTGCACCGAGACCTTGTCTCCCTCTAGTCGCAGGTTTACTTCCAATCGTCCAAGTTCTGGCGGGTCCAGACGCACATGAGCATGCTGGATCTGATCGGTTTTGCTCAGCTGCAAACGCGAGCGTAGCTGCTCGACCAAATCACGACCCCCACTCAGGCTCGGTGATATCTACGCCGGCATGTAGCTGCTGGGTTGTAGCAGCTGCTGCCGAGGATGATGACAAGGACATATTGCTGTTGGTTTGGCTGCTCAAATTACTGTGCATATTCATTGCCGGCCCCGACAGCGTGGTTGCTGCCAGTTTATCCAGCAGAGAACCGTCAAACGGTATCGTCATATCTTTGGCAAGTGGCAAGGCATCACCAGTATTGGCTTTTTGTTGCTTAAGCAGATGCTGCATTTGCTCAAGCAACTCGGCATTGGCCGGAGCAGTTTGCGCCTGCTGCCCAGTTAACTGCGCCAACAACTGGTTCATCTGCTGCGCAGCATCCTGGCCCTTGCTCTGGCCTATTTGCTGCCCGGCTAACGGGTTAGAAAGCTGGGCCAACAATTGCGCCTGTTGTTTTGCATCCAAACCACCGATAGGGTTCTCTGTTGGCGAGCCCTTTTGCAAGGCTGCCAAAGCGTTCTGTTGTGCCAGACTCATTGCTAACGATTGAGGCGTCTTATCCTGCAATGCTTGCGCTTCGGCTGATACGTCCTGTGACTGCTCCTGTGACAGTTCTGCAGGTGCCTCATCACTTTCAGTGATTTCTTCCTTCGGCTCTGACGGCTTATCCAGTCGCTGTTCGAACTCCGCAAAGCTCATCGGCTCGCTGTCATTGGAACCATTCGATTTAACGCGTGGAGAGCCCGTTGACGAGGAAGTGGCCTGGGCTGCGTTTTTTGCTGCTACATTGGCTGAAACTTGCATGTCACTCTTTATTCTTGGTTTTGCAGATAAGCGTGCATACCTTCTCGGTTACCCGCCTGCTGCTGAATTTGCTGCTGGGTGCTTGCTTTCTCTCGCTCGCCCTCAGCAATCATGGTGCTATAAAGCAAATTAAGCCGCTGAAGCTGATGCTTCGCGGCTTCCGTCAGTCGCTGTTGCCTGATTGTCGGGATTGCACGCTGTAATTTGCAGTCCAGCTGCGCGAGCGCTTCCCAATCCTGAGCGGCCAGAGCCTGCTCAAAGCTGTTGTGTAATCCCTTCAGTTGCAGATCAAGCTTCACTGCCGACCTGCACGCGATTTGGTTTAAGCACCACCCAGCCTTCGAGGATCTCGTTGATCAGGTGAGTTACCTCATCAATGGCTGCGACATCGTTGCCAATATTGGCTTCGAACAAACGACGACCACAGTAGTCGTACAGACGGAACAGCTCTTGAGTTACCTCGCCGCCTTTTTCCTCGTCCAGTACGGTACTCAGACCGTTCAAGATATCGAGGCATTTGGAAATCATCATGCCTTTGTCGGCAATCTGGCCACGCTCCATAAAACCACGGGCACGTCCCAGGTTCTCCAATAGCCCTTCCAGCAACATCTGGATCAGACGGTGCGGGCTGGCCGACGCCGCCTGGGCATGGTTCTGTGAATGTTGGTAAGCACCTAAACCTTCGTTATTCATCATCTTCCGCTCTAATTACATCAACATGCTAACCAGCATGCTCTGGGTTTGGTTCATTTGGGCAATCTGGTTATCCATCTTTGCGTAGTAGTTACGCAGATAGAGGGTCTTGGCTTCCATCCGTTCGTCCAGCTTTTCGCGATCTTCTACAATCTGCTTATTGCTATATTCCAGCTGATCTATTCGGCGATCATAAGTACCACCGTTCTTGTGGTAATCATCAAGAATAACCAGCATCTCATCCATCATGCCGGTTTGGGTTTCGTTCCCCCCCAGAAACATGGTAGAGACTGCCTCGAAGTCATCTTCCAATGCTTTATCGAGCTTCTTCTGGTCAATTTCCAGCGTCCCTTTACGGGAGGTGGTAATACCCAGCTGGGACAGCGTCTGATAGGTAGATATGGTATATTCATCACCAATAACTCCACGCATCCGGCTAATCATGCTACGGGTAGCCGAATCACCCGACAGCGCCGCTGCACCGTCCTCGCTCGATTTGGTGTAGGTATTCACCGTCTCGATCACTGAGTTGTAGGCATCGACAAACGCCTTGATATTGGTATTGACCGCTGCCTCGTCACGCTCGACCTTGACGTTGACCGTACCGGTATCTTTCAGGTTCAGACTGATACCGTCGATCACGTTTTCCATCTTGTTGGTGGCCGAGGTAAGCTCCATCGAGCCATATTTCACGATGGCATCTTTGGCCGCCTGCAGATTCTTCTGACCATTTTCTGGCTGGGTAATATCTACCGTATTACCCTTGATATCTGCAGGGGGCAAGGGTCACGCTAACGCCGCCAATGGCATTGGCCTGACCGGTGTTTTTTCCGTTCAGCACCATGCTAATCCCGTCACCGGAACGTACCAGCGTCGCTTTCACCCCGTCATTGTCCGGGTGGCTATTGATCGCCGATTGCAGCTCTCCAATCGTTACCCCCATCATTGGTCAGTCGGGTAACTTCGTCATCGTAGGCTTGCTGTCGGGAGTTGTAGCTATCGAGTCGACTCTGGTCAAAATCTGAGTTAGCCGAATTTTCCAGGATATCTTTGATCGCAGCCTGATCGGTGGTGACATCGAGACCATGCTTGTCGGCAATATCTTTGTAGACCTGATCCTGATGCGCTTGCTTCTTATCGTTTTCCTTGGTGATCAGATCCGTTTGCAACGTAGCAATGTCAATGTTGACCGAGTCAAAGCTGATACTGCCCTTGGAAAAGGTGCTGTCTTCCGACACCTTGAACAGCTGATCGCGCTGGGTCTGTGCCAGCTGGGTCACGTCAAAGCTGTATTCGCCGGCAACCGCATTACTATCGACGGTCGCCGACAGTACCTCTTCATTGCTTAACAGCGCCTTTAATTTTTCAAGATCGCTGCTGGAGTTCAGATCCTCGACTTTGTCACGGAAACTGTTAATGGTGTTCTGAATTTCTTTCAGCGCATCCATCTCGGCACTGTTCATACCCTCGGTGCGTTTGAGCTGGTTATCTTTCGGCGCACGTTCGGCAGCAACAATGGCACCATCATGGCTTCATAATCAATGCCCCGAGCCTAATCCTGTCATTAACATATTTTAATCTCCGCCAAAGAGTGCCTTTTCCCAAGTCCAACCAACCGGAACAACCCGATACAGCCCGAAACGCTCCGAAATAGCACTACAAGCAAAATTCATACCATTTATAAATCAGTGATTTTAAAGGGACAGATAAAAAGAAAGCGGAAGTAAAACTTCCGCTCTGAATAAGAAGCGACATAAAATAGCCGCCTGAAGTTATGCAACTACAACGATTAACGTAGTAGCTGAGAAACCATGCTTGGCATCTGGTTTGCCTGAGAAAGCACAGTGATACCCGCTTGCATCATTGTGTTCTGCTTAGTCATATTGGCAGATTCTGCCGCGATATCTGCATCCACGATGCGGCCTTTCGCCACAGACATGTTCTCTTTGATATTGCCCAGGTTATTGATAGTTCTGGAGCGGATTCTGCGTCGCACCTAGTCAGCACGGATTGAGCCAACGTTTTCGATTAGCTTATCAATTTCAGTAACTGCAGTACCTGAATTAACTTCTGATGTAACATCACCTAAAGCAGTCGTATTTAAGTCTGAAGCTTTCACTTCTACTTTGATTGTATTCGCACCAGCACCCGCACCGCCTGCTGTTTTAGCAGTGTAGTCATTTAGTGCTGTAACAGCAGTGTTCATGTCAGCTACAGTTTGCGTACCTGCATCTACTTTTGTTTGGTAAGCTTCAGCAGCTGTTGCGACTGTTTCTAGGTCGGTCATTTTAGTTGCAAAATCATCAGGCAGTTCGATTGTATCTAATTTTGTACCAACCGCGATTGACGTGCCGTCTTTAGCCTCTGTGATACCTGCAGCTTTCAATGCTTCAACAGTGTCAGCAGTCATTGCAAAGTTAGATGCAATAGCAGGATCTTTTAACGCTGTTGCACCCGCTTTGATTTTTGTAAGATCAGCGGTTGTTGTGGTACCTAGAGTTTCTGACAATGCATCTGCGATATCTGCTTGTGCACGAAGGTTACCTTTACCATCATCGACAACGGCAGCAAGGTTACCCGCACCTTTGTCTACATCAGCACCAACCTGGAAGTTAACGCCAGTATTCAGCTTGTCAAATAGGTTTTCACCTTTACCGAACGTCGTAGTTTCTACGATACGATCCAACTCTTTGCTTAACGCTTGGAATTCTTTGTCCAGTGCTTTACGGTCAGAATCAGAGTTGGTGCCATTTTTAGACTGAACCGCCAGGTCACGCTGACGCTGTAGGATGTTAGTAAATTCTTGTAGTGAGCCTTCAGCAGTCTGAGACATTGAAATACCGTCGTTGGCATTACGCTGAGCCACACCCAGACCGTTGATCTGAGAATCCATGCGGTTGGAAATCTGCAGGCCCGCAGCGTCATCTTTAGCGCTGTTGATACGTAGACCAGTAGACAGGCGGTTCAATGATGTGCTCAGAGAGTTCTGGGTGTCCATCATGTTGCGCTGTGCATTCATTGATGCGAAGTTGGTGTTTAGGCTCATTGCCATGGGAATATTCCTCAGTTCAGTATTAAACGGTCTATGTCGAAACAAATGTCAAAACGGATGTCAAAACCAGCGTCGAAATGCTTGGGTCGAGGTTCGAATGACAGTACTTCTTGTCTTGTTACTTTTTTAATGCGACCTGCCCTGAGAAATGCTTAAACCTTTTTTCGGCTTTTTTCGGCTTTTTTTCGGAGAGAACCGAGGCAGCGTGATATGGCTTCCAATGCCTGTGGTGGGGGGGCTTTATAACCATAAGTTGACTTACAGCCAGCAGTAATACGCAACCACGCGCACCGTTAATAACGAATAGTCAATAACGAGTACCAATGGGCAATAACAGAGATTTACAGCAGAAATAAAAAAACGAGCCGAAGCTCGCTTTTATGTCTTTCTTTGAATGAAAGAGAATGACTTAAGGTTCGAGTAACGCCACCACGTTATGACGTGAGGCATTGGCCTGGGCCAACAGGGTCGGCACCGCGTTGTCGATAAGTTGCAGCGACACGTCACCTGGCGCTTCCAGCCAGCTGGCTTCGATAACCCCGTCGGCATTGATCACTCCGGATTTCATCTGGTTGGTGGTCATCAACTGCTCCAAATCGAGGCTCACCTGGCGCTGTACCTTACTCATCTGGCTCAGGGCCTGCTGGATTTTCTGCATCATGCGTTCAATATCAGCCAGCGCCTTGCGGGTCGACTGGGGGGGCTTGCCAAACTCAAGCTCCTGCGGCTCAACCGCAGCCTTGTCTTTCGATTCCAGTTTGGCCTTGACCGGATTGCCTGACGGTAAGATCTGCCCGCCACCGGACATCCAGATCCCTTTCTTGATTTCCGGCCACTGCTCTTTCGGCACCGAAAAAGCGAGATCACCGTATTTGTCGACCTCGACCTGAATACTGCGCGGGGGCAAACGCCTGACTTAACTTATCGGCAATTTCATCGGTCGTTTCATCATTATCAATCCGCGCCCGCACCGAATTGGGCGTACCGGAATCAAACTGAAAGCGCAGAATTTCATCTTGCTGGCGCAGGGTATTCAGGCGCAGACCTTTCACCGAAAAGCCTTCTTGCTGTGGCTGCTCGCTTAACCGTGGGGGTCAAATCGTGATGCAGTACCTGCTCGCCTTCATATTTGGCTTCACGCGTCAGCTTCACCAGCTTGTTTTTCAACTGGTGTAACGACTGCTGCAGCTGGTCTTTTTTATTTTCCTGGGCATTGAGCGAACGGCGGGCCATCTGGCGTAGCTGCCCCCCCAAGAGCTCGCTCGCTTCCTGCAGTGCTTTCTGTGCACTCTGCGCCTGCGCGGCCTGACGATGTGCCTCGCTGGTCTGCACCAACAGGCTACCGTTCTTACCAGCCAAACTCGAATGCTGTTGCTGCTGTTTCGGTTGTTTATCACTAACCTTTGCCACCGCAACAACGGGCAGCTGTTTCGCTATACGATCGGGGCTGTGTACTATCACTGCTACGCAGGGTACTGTGGCTGGAGGTAATTTGATTAACCAATGTGGCCTCATATATCAGTCGGATAGTGGCCGATAATTGGTTACCGACCCACTCGGGTTTCCCCCGGTTACATCAATTTAAACAGGGATAGATTCTGAATTTTACTATAAGTCATCTGGGTTGCCTGCAGTGCTGCCATCTGAGTATTCATCTCTAGAATCGCTTCACTGTAATCCAGATCCTTTACTTCGCCGATCAGCTTGTTATTCAACAATTTGTTGTCTGCATGAGACCCCTCGATCCTCGCCAGCGCATTACGCTGACCACCGACATCCGTCCACACCTGATTGATGGTGCTCATGGTAGTATCGAGATTGCTTTGTGCACTGGTCACACTGGCGGTAAGCCCAGTTTGCTCTATCGACGGATCACGCAAATCGGTTACCAGCTGATCCAAAGTGTTGAATATATCACTTCCGCCACTAAAAAAGATCGCATCTGCTGTCTGGTTGGATGGAATTGTCATTGATTCTGCCACCTGGACCATCCGCTGATCGCTATTGCCCATATAGGTGTACTTGCCTGTAGCCGGATCTTTTACCACTGGCTGGGTATCCGTCTGAGTACCGGCAAAAATATAATCGCCATTGGGGATTTTTGCTGTTGGCAACATCGACCAGCTGATCCAGTATCGAATCCAGCTCCGTTGCGATCGCCTCGCGGCCTTCCTCAGTACTGTTGCTGGCATTAAGTACGCTGGTGACCAGCTCCTGCGCCCGCAAAACGGCATTATTTGATGCATCCAGATGGGATTCAGTCTGGCCCAGCTGCGCTTCCAGATTAGAAATATTTTTCTGGAACTGGCTAATATTCGCCTGCTCGCGATCGAGCATCATCAACTGCACCGAGCCTAGCGGATCATCCGACGGCTTGAGCATCCGCTCGCCGGAACTCATCTGCATGAACGATTTATTGACCCCGGTGGTCGAGGTCTGCATGCTGGTGAGCATAACACTGTTGAGCTGAGCCGTACTTAAACGCATGTCTCTTTCCTCTATTTTGATCCGTTAGCGAAACATCGACAGGGTAATATCAAACAACTGCTGCGCCGTTGAAATAACCTTGGCATTGGCCTGATACATCTGGGTATAGTTCATGATATTGGCCGCTTCCTCATCGAGGTTGACCCCGCTAACACTGTCACGCTCGCCCTCGGCCTGCTCCACCAGAGACTTTGCCGCAGTGGTATCCGCTTCTAGCTGGGCTGTTTTGATCGCCCAGTCACCGGTCATACCGGTGTAGCTGCTGTGGATGCTTTTGCCATCGAGAACCGTAATCGCATTCTTGAATTTTTCCGCCTCGGCAGGATCAAGCTTGCTGGTATCAATCGCTATCGGGGCATTTTTCAGATCAATCAGCTGCTGCAGGTTCTCGCTATTGCCGGGTTCACCTGCTTTGGCGGAAAAGGCCAGTTGCTTGGGATCGTCAATTAACAGCGTCAGATTCTTTGCCGCGCCATCAATCTGATCTACACCGCCGAATACTGCCTGACCCGGGTCGCCATTAAGGTCATAACCCTGACTGTGTGTTTCATTGAACTGAGTAGCAAAGCTATATGCCATTACATCGAGCTCTTTTTGCAGCTCTTTCAGTTCACCGTCACGATAGTTCATCAGCCCGCCAATCGTTCCGCCGACCTTTTCACCCCAAGGCAAAACGACCATTGCCGCGCTGCAGCTCCAACCCGCCGTCCTGAGTCTGATGCAGCTTACTGGCCTGAGAGCCACTGACCAGAGGCTGACCCTGATCGAGACTAATCGTCACCGTACCATCATCGTTATAGGTGGTATTCACATCCATCTGCGACGACAGCTGGCGAATTGCTTCGTCACGGGCATCAAGCAGGTCGGTCATTTTCTGCCCGTTGCCTCCGCTATTGCGTAGACTGTCGTTCATTTCGGCGATACTGGCCACCAATGCATTGGCATCGGACACTGCGGCATCTAGCTGGCTACCCACCTGCTTTGACTGACTGTCTAGCTGCGTGCTCAGGTTATTGAAGCGCTGCACCATCGACTGGCTCTGACTGATAATTGTCTGACGATAGGCGATATCTTGCGGCTTGGTCGATGCTTCGCTCAGGGCAGCATTGAAACGGTCCAGCCCGGTATTAATGCTGGTACTGTTGTTATTAAGCAACGTCTCAGTTTTTACCATATATTGAGAACGAATTGCGTTATAACCCCAAGAACCTTTCTGCTTATAAATTTGCTGGTTCAGGTAATTGTCGGCCATTCGCTCAACACTGCTGACCCCGACCCCCCCCGCGCCGCTGCCCTGGCCGCCGACCTCGGCACCGAAGCCGATACGCTGACGGCTGTAACCGGGCGTCATCGCATTGGCTGTATTGTGTGCTGTGACTGACAGCCCCAGCATTCGCGGCACTCATGCCGGATAACCCGATATTAATTATGCTCATAATTCTTCGTCATCAAGATGGATATTCAGTTGCTGCGATAACGGTGCGGTATTCCCCCACCATGACCGTGATACTTTGCTATACGAAGCTTCGGTATCACCGAGCAGCGGACTGGCTGCCACAGATGCATTTTTCAGCTCCTGTTGATTAACAGCGACCAGTTGGGGCTGCGGCTTAAATGCATCATGTTGCCCCAACTGCCTCACCAGCATGTCGGCAATACCCAAACTTTGCTGCTGGCTCATTTCCATCGCGATCTGGCTGTCATGCATCGAACGATAAAATTTCTGCTGACGGCTGTTAAAAACCGCGTCTTCCTCATCATTCAGCGCATCGGATGCCTGGCGCATATGCTTGAGTACACTTTGCAAAAAGACCGCTTCAAACTGACCAGCGGCCTGCTTGAGGGCTTCGGTCTTGTCACCGTTGGCCTTGATATTCTGCAGGCTGGTTAAATCGTTATACATCGCCGAATTATTGTCGTTCTCAAAAATTTTCATTACAGCACCACCAGCTCGCCGTCTAAGGCGCCAGCTTCATCCAACGCGATCAGAATCGCCATCAAGTCATTCGGCGTCGCCCCCTAGACTGTTTACCGCATCGACGATAGTTTGCAGCGAGGTTCCCTCATCGCTTTCAGGCCAGATAAAAACCTTGCCGCGTTCTTGGTCAATAGACACATCAGACTCCGGCGTGACCGTGGTATTGCCGCGACCAAACGCGTTCGGCTGGCTGACGTTGTAGTTCTCCACCACACTGACAGTCAGGTTACCGTGACTGACGGCAGCGGTATGTACCCTGACGTCTTTACCGACCACAATGGTACCGGTTCGGGCATTGAAGACGACCTTGGCCTTGCGCGGGCCGGGCTCAACATCGATGTTTTCCAGCATCGCCAGAAAGGTGACTCGCTGGCTTTGATTATGCGGGGGCGCGGACGGTGATCCTGGCATGGCTCTGCGCGACGGCAACTTCCGGGCCAAATACCTTGTTAATTGCCTTCTCGATATTACGGGCGGTATTGAAACCCGGCCGTTTTAAATTCAGCACCACATCGGTAGCGGTTAGAAACGAGGACGGTATCTCGCGCTCGATAATCCCGCCATTGGGGATCAAACCTGCTGTCGGGATATTTATGGTGATCCCGCTACCACTATTACCTTGAGCTACGACGCCACCCACGACGAGGTTACCTTGAGCCACCGCATAGATTTGACCATCGAGTCCTTTTAGCGGTGTTAACAGCAAGGTACCGCCACGCAGGCTCTTGGCATCGCCAATTGAGGAAACCGTGATATCCAATGACTGGCCTTTGCTTGCCAGTGGTGGAAGCGTGGCATGAATTGCCACGGCGGCAACGTTCTTGAGCTTCGGATCGGCTTTGGCCGGCAGCTGAACCCCAAACTGGCTCAGCATGTTTTTGACCGACTGGGAAGTAAACTTGGTTTGGCTCTTGTCTCCGGTACCACTCAGGCCAACCACCAGGCCATATCCGACCAATTGGTTGTCACGCACGCCTTGGATATCCACCAGACTTAACAACGGACGGGCCTGAAGCAGCAAAGGAGTGGCCAGCAAAAGCAGGCCCACTATAAATTTTTTCATCGCCATTAGATTGGGAACCAGGAGCTATTAAAGAATCGGGATAGCCAGCCGGATTCATTGGCATCCGCCAGTGCACCACGACCGGAGTAGGTGATCCGGGCATCGCCCAATCGCTGCGAGGAGACCCGGTTAGAGCCGTCGATATCATCAACCCGCACTAAGCCGGACAGGCGGATATATTCATCACCCTGATTGAGCTTGAGCCACTTTTCTCCCCGGATCCGCAGCACCCCCGTTCGGCAGCACCTCGGCTACCATCACGGTAATGCTGCCCGACAGCGAGTTTTGCTGCGAGCTTGATGACGAGCCTTTGAAGTCACGCTCGCCTTCCAGGGTAAACTGTCCTTTAGGTTGTGCTTTTCCGGCAATCAGCGGGACACCGATACCGACATTGCTGTCTTTGCCGTAGCTGGTACCGGCCTTTTTGCTGGAACGGGTCTGCTCATCGAGCTCAACCGTCAGAATATCACCGAGACGAAAGGCTCGGCGATCCTGAAACAGTGCCATACCATAGTTGGCACTGAACAAGCTGCCATCAGGATCTACGGTGTATTCCGGAAATTCCATACTAGGCACCGATTCCTTAGGCTGCACATCGACAAGCGAAGAAACGGGCGCGCACCCAGTTAGCAACAGAGCGCCGAGCAAATAAATTACGCGTAACATGCCTGAAGACTCACATTGACTGGCTGACGAATTTCAGCATCTGATCAGCACTCGATACCACTTTGGCATTCATTTCGTAGGCGCGCTGGGTGGTGATCATATTCACCATTTCTTCCACCACGTTAACATTGGAACCTTCAAGGCTGAACTGGCTGATCTGGCCCAAGCCATCTTCGCCACCCACGCCTTCAATCGGCGCGCCTGAGGCACCCGACTCTTTGAACAGGTTACCACCCAAGGATTCTAAACCCGCCGGGTTGGTAAAGTTGGCAAGGGTGATCTGACCGATTTCCTGAGCCTGCGGATCATCAGCCGTCGAAATAGTGACGATGCCATCAGAGCCGACGCTAAAGCTTGTCGCATTTTCCGGAATTTCGATATTTGGCATCAACGGCAGGCCCGACGCCGTGACCAGCGCACCTTCCGAGTTGCGATGAAACTGACCATTACGGGTATAGCCGGTATTTCCATCGGCCATTTCCACCTGGAAAAAGCCCGAGCCAAGGATCGCCAGGTCGGTTGCCTGCTCGGTATTCTGATAGGCTCCGGTTTTCATCAGCTTTTGGGTGCCGATAGTGCGAACACCATTACCCAGCTGCAAACCACCCGGTGTTTCATTTTGCTGATCAGCCATTGAGCCCGGCTGTTTTTTCATCTGGTAGAACAGGTCTTCAAATACCGCACGATCTTGCTTAAAGCCGACCGTGTTCACGTTGGCCAGGTTGTTTGAGATAACCTGCATTTGGGTATCTTGTGCCGCCAGGCCGGTCTTGCTGACCCAAAGTGCTGCGTGCATGTGGCGTTGCTCCTAAAATATATTCAGCCCCTGAGTAGTAGGGGCTGCGATCGTTCTAATTGGTCGGGGTTAATTACCGCGTACAATGCGATTACCGGCGGTGGCCAAATCTTCTGCGGTCTTCATCATTTTGACTTGGAATTCAAAGTTCCGGGACAGGGACATATTGTTGATCAGCGAGTCAATTGCATTCACGTTGCTGCTTTCAAGGTAGCCAGCCGCAACCGTAACCGTGTCATCCATTTCGGCCTGTCCACCAGCACCCGCGACACGAAATAGACCGTCTTCACTTTTGTGTAAACTGGCCAAGTCTGGTTTCACCAACTTAAGTCGGCCGACTTCCTGCACGAGTCCGCCTCCCTGCGGCACAATCGAAATCGTACCGTCGGTGCCCACATCCAGTTGCTGGTATTCCGGGATCACCACCGGGCCACCTTCGCCCATTACCGGCCGGTCGCCGAGCATCAGCCCGCCATCCTGATCAAGATGAAAGTTACCGGTTCGGGTATAGGCCTCATCATTTTCTCCGGCCTGCACCGCAAAAAAGCCCTCACCACGAATAGCAATATCAAACGGATTATCGGTATTTTGCAGGGCACCGCTGGAAAAGTCCGTCCCACCCGATCTTGCCGCAACCAAGGTACGGCTGTTATAGCCCTCCCCCCCTTTTACCGCAATACTTTTTGCCTGTTCGATATCCGCCCGGAAACCGGTAGTATTGACGTTGGCCAGGTTATTGGCATGTACCTGCTGGGCCATCATGACCCGGCTGGCGCCAGACATGGCGGTGAATAACAGCTTATCCATTACCGGCTCCTACTACAGATTTTGGAACAATATCTGGGTCATTTCCTGAGACACCTGGATCGTCTTGGCATTGGCCTGGTAGTTGCTCTGTGCCGACATCAAACCGACCATCTCATTGGTCAGGTCAACGTTTGAGCCTTCATATACACCTGTGCGTAGAGAGCCCATCTGGCCGGTATTGGCCGTGCCAGTCAATGGTGCACCGGAGGCAAAACTCTGGGTCCAGCGGGTACCACCAGCCTGCTGCAAACCTTCCTGATTCGGGAAGCGCGCCAGCACAACCTGGCCCTGGGCCTTGGTCTGGCCATTGGAATAACGTGCGTATACCGTGCCGTCATCTTCAAAATACCAGCCGCAAGCTTGCCCGGCGCGTAGCCATCCTGGGCATTTTTATTGATTGAGAATTTGCTGCCGTACTGGCTCACTTCAGCCATATCGAAGGTAACTGTTTGCTGGTTGGCACCGTTGCCTGGGGTAAAAGTCAGGCTGACACCACCTGCCGGCGTTACCATCTTACCCTCGGCATTGAACACAACCGCCTCGGTCTGCATCGGCGCCTTCTGATCATCGAGTACATAATGTGCCTGCCACTGGTTGTCGCCAGTTTTGACAAAGTACTGGGTCATCTCGTGCTCACCACCAATCGAGTCATAGATAGTCGTGGTCGTGCTAGAAGTGAAAGTGGTTGGGTCTTCACGGTCAAATGGTTTTTTAGTCGTATCGATAGCAGCAGAGTTGGCATCCAGGTTGAGACCCTGATTAACTTTTGTGGTTATTTTTGCCGCCATATCGCCAGTGCTGACAGTCAGGTCGCCCATGTTACCGGTCTGGATCAGGCCAGTATCCGTCGCATCATAGCCTTGTAGGCGGTAGCCATCAGCCGTCACCAGATAGCCGTCGGCATCCAGGTTCATTACCCCGTTGCGGGTGAACATCTGCTGGCCATTGCTCTGCACCATGAAGAAACCTTCACCATTGATTGCCAGATCACTGTTGCGACCGGTTGGCGTGGTAGTACCACTCATAAAGCTCTGGCGGGTAGTCGATACCTCGACACCGTTCATCTGGCCACCGCCAAACTCCGGCGCATAGATATCCTGAAACTCGGTACGTGATGACTTATAGCCAATGGTACCGACGTTGGCGATATTCTGGCTGATGGTGTTCATTTGTTCGGTGGTGGACTTGAGGCCACTCATACCAATGTTAATTGACATTACCTTTCCTACTTTAATTCTTATTGGCTTGATTACGCCGTTATTTCACGCATATCGTACATAGACATCTTGCCCAGTCCCTTGAGACTTAGCAGGATCGCACCGCCGCCAGACGGAATATTGACCGACTCAACCTCGGCAGCAATCATTATTTTTTGGCTCCAGGCATCGTCGCCTTTCTCAGCCAGCACCTCGAAGGTATAGCTGCCTGAGCCCAGATCATCGCCGTCGATCTTGAATTCCGCCATGCCAGCTCCCTGAGCACCAAGCGTGATTTCGTCAACCACTTTGCCGTCTTCGTTGTAGACCATGACCTTGGCACTGTCGACCGGTTGATCGAACTGGACCCGACCGTCAATCTCCTGGCCTTTGGCCACGTCGATCTCCTGGTTGGCCTCCATCAGCACTTTCTTGCCAACAAGATTGGTCGCCTGCAGCATCTCCACATTGGTCATACCGATGTTGAGGTTCGTTAACCCCCGACTTGACCCCCTTCCAAACTCTCGACAGCTGACATCATGCCCAGCTGGGTCAGGTACTCAGTGCCGTCTGTCGGATTGAGCGGATCCTGATTCTGAACCTGGGCGACCATCATGGTCAGGAAATCATTGCTGGACGGATTCATTCCGTTGCCGGCCACCTGAGGTTCTTTTGATGCCGCCTTTGGGCTGTACTGACTGGTGGTGCTAATTTGTGGCAAACTCACTTAAGCTCCTAACTTGACTGACCCAGACGCAAAATACTCTGCTGCATACTGCGAGCTCGGCTCATTACATCAACACTGGTTTCGAAACTTCGGGATGCCGCCATCATGTCCGCCATTTCTTCAACCGCATTAACAGTGGAATGAAAGACATACCCGTCTTTATTTGCCTTCGGATGATTCGGTTCATAGCGACGGCGTAGTGGCTCGTCACTCTCAATCACATCCTCAATTTGCACTTTCGCACCTGCTGCCGGGCTATTGAGATCCACCATCACAGTGGAAAATACCGGTCGCTTAGCGCGATAGCCGGTTTGCTCAGAGCCCGAAACCACGTCTGCATTAGCCAGGTTACTGGCCACCGTATTCAGGCGTACGGTCTGTGCCGTCATTGCGGAGCCGGCGATGTCATAAATCGTAGAAAAAGCCATAGCTGTTACTGTCCGTTAATGGCTTTTTTCAAGCCGCTGAGTTTCATATTCAAAAAAGTAGTACTGGTCTGAAAAGCCATTGCATTGGCGGCGAACTGGGCCTGTTCCACCCCCCCAGCTCAACGGTATTGCCATCCTGTGCGGGCTGCTGCGGAGCTCGATAGAGCAACTCGTAACTTTGAGGTCGACGGCGGGGCCTGATGCTTGGCTCTTGCATCATTGGCCACCTGCTTCATTGCCTCTTCGAAACTAATATCGCGCGCCTTGAAATTAGGGGTATCGACATTGGCCAAATTACTGGCCAATACTTTTGCGCGTTGTGTTCGAAACGCCAATGTATTAGGGTGTACCCCCCAGTGCTTGTTCAAAGTTAATTGCCATTATTTGCCGCCATTACTTATCGCTATTGTTCATCGCAATCATGCCTAGATGCACACCGTTGTGATGGTCAAACCAGCACGATAACAAGCACAAAACGTGCCAATAGTTATATCCTTTTCATTCAAACAGTTATGGTTGTATCAGCGTGGATCCCAAGCCAATGCGGAAGTACCACTTCCGAGCGGAAACTGTCCTAATCGCCTGCTTGCTCGGATGCGCAGTGCCTTCCGCCTGTCTGGCAAAAACCACACCGACAGTCTCGGCAGGCACATCTTCCGCCCAGCAAGAAGTCTCCCACTACCTAAAACAGCAGGTTCGACGCTACGCCGCCAGCATTGGCAGCCGCGACTATCAAATTAATCTACAGCCCCCCCTCGCGGAACTTCCCCCCCGCTGTAATAAACCATTGCAGCAAACGCTAAGTGAACCGACACAACCTGTCGGCCGGCTATCCGTAACGCTGGAGTGCCATCAGCCCAGCTACTGGAAAGCCCGGGCCCGGGCCGAGGTGGCCATTTTTCTTCCGCTCGTAGTTGCCAAGCATCCTCTGGCCCGCAACCAAACCATCACCCGGGCCGATATCAGCCTCAAACGCAGTAACTTGGCCTATTTGCGCCACAGTTATTTCACCGATATCAGTGCCGTAGCCGGGTTAAACAGCCGCCGAAAGATCATAGCCGGAAAAATTATTAGCCCGCGAATGATCGAGGCACCTGAGCTGGTACAGCGTAATGAAGGAGTGGTCATCGAAGCCCGCATGGGCAGCATGACCGCTAAAATGAAGGGAGTCGCACTGGAATCGGGGGCTCAGGGTGACTCGATCAGGGTTCGAAACCTATCCTCCAACAAAGAGATTTTCGCAACGGTGATCGGGCAACAAAGAGTGCAAACAACCTTTTAATGGTAATATATCCAAATAACCACAAAATAATTTAAGCGTTCCGCTGATTGGTCGCTTTAGATCAGTAACCGCACATCTGTTTTTATGTGAAGACTATGATTGGAAAAATATCTCACTCGCAGCCCGTCGCATTGCCGACGGAGGCAGCAAACAAACCTGCTGGGGCAAAAGCGGCACCAGTAGCACAAGTTGAACTCAGCCATGACATGCAATCGCTGCAATCAGCCAAGCAGGCTATGGCGAAAACCAGCGATGTCGATATGGATAAAGTTGCCGAAATGAAGGCAATGCTGAAGTCAGGCAATGTCTCGGTCAATCTGGACTCGCTGGCAGGTAGCATGGTTGACTTCTATCAGGGACAGAGCTAATGGCCTCACAAGCCGAACTGGTCAAAGCCCTGCTCAGCGAGCTGGCTCTGGATGTAAAAAGCTACCAGCAACTAGCGCGACAGCTACAGCATCAGGAAACACTCTTGGTCAACCGAGACAGCCAAGCGTTGCTGACACATAATGCCCAGCTCCAGCAACTGATGAAACAGCTCGGCGATCACGCACAGCGCCGATGCGAATACCTTGAGTCTTTAGGGGGGGTAAGTGCCGATGATACCGGCATGAAACGCCTGCTTGCGGCCCTGCCGGTTCAGTTCCGACAGCAAGGCAGCGCATTATGGCAACAACTCTATGAACTAACACTGCAATGTCAGGAACGTAATAATTGCAACGGACGCCTGCTGGCACAGCAGAAGCAAATGATTGATAAGCTACTGAAACCTGAACAGCAGTATTGCTATAGCCCCCCCGGCAACTGATCTATCAGCAACTGAGCCTGATCAGCGACGGTGGAAAAAAACGATTCATCGACAGTTCGTCCATCACTTTCTGCTCCTGCCGCTCCTGCTTGCGCTGGATTTGGGCCAGGCGCTTATCAATGATCTTATCACCCATTTTAACCTGACAGTGTTGCTCGACCAGACGGGTATTCATACTGCGAAGCTCTACCTGCGACAGCGCCAGCTCCTGACGCTGGAGGTTGGTTAAATTGTCCAGCTGATGACGGAATCGCCCTATCCCCTTGAGCAACAAAGCCGAGGTTTCGCTACCACTAGCCACCGCATATTGGCCAGACAGATCTTCCAACAGATCCAGACGCTGCTGATGAGCATGGGGTTTGTCGGTTAAGCTCGGAATGCTGTTGCTGTAACTCATCAAATTTCTTCTGCTGCTGATCACGCCAGCCCTGTACTACTTTCACTCGCTTTTGCATGGCTTACTGCCCTCCGGCCAGTTGCATCATCTGTTGCTGACTGTCGCTAAGCGGAACCTGCTCGTGCATTCCCTGCTGCAGGAAACCACAAATTTCAGGGTAATAATGCACGGCCATATCCAAATTCTGGTCTTGCCCAGGCTGGTAGCCACCGAGGGAAATCAAGTCCTGCACCTGACGGTATCGGGCATAGAGCTGTTTCACCCGCTGGGCTTTTTGCAGCTGCTCCGGCGCGACCACCTGAGGCATGGCGCGGCTGATAGACTGCTCGATATCAATCGCCGGATAGTGTCCCTGCTCGGCCAGTTCACGATTAAGGACGATATGACCATCCAGAATAGCTCGCGCGGCATCGGCAATCGGATCCTGCTGATCATCCCCCTTCCGACAGCACGGTATAGAACGCGGTAATCGAACCACGCTCGGTCGCACCGTTGCCGGCACGCTCAACAAGCTGCGGCAACAGGCTGAATACCGACGGCGGATAACCCTTGGTGGCCGGCGGCTCGCCCACTGCCAAGGCAATTTCACGCTGGGCTTGCGCATAGCGCGTCAGCGAATCCATCAGCAGCAGTACGTCATGGCCCTGATCACGAAAGAACTCAGCGATACGGTGGCACAGCATTGATGCCCGCAGCCGCATCAACGGCGGATCATCCGCTGGTGAAGCAATGACCACCGCATTCTTCATCCCCTCGGAGCCCAGTGAATGCTCGATAAACTCGCGTACCTCACGGCCACGCTCGCCAATCAGCCCGACCACTGTAATTTCGGCGGTGGTATTGCGGGTCATCATCCCGAGCAGCACACTCTTGCCGACACCACTACCGGCAAACAGCCCCCATTCGCTGCCCCTTGCCGACACTCAGCATACCGTTGATCACCCCGAACCCCCCCGACATCCAGCTGGGTAGAAATCGGCAGACGCTGCAACGGGTTTATGGTATCGCCATGGAGGTTAATCCGTTGCTCGGCAGTAATTGGTCCGCGGCTATCCAGAGGCTCGCCGAGGCCATTGAGAACCCGGCCCAGCATGCTGTAGCGACATTGATTTTACTGTCGCCCTGAAGCGGCAGCACCCGACTTCCCGGCCGTAACCCGGTAGTATGGCGAATTGGCATCAATACCGAGGCATTGCGGTCAAACCCTACCACCTCTGCTTCGACCAAGGTGCCGAGATCGGTTTCAATCATACAGCGCTGGCCGGTGCACAGACGGCAGCCAACGGCTTCCAGGGTCAGTCCCGCCATGCGGGTTAGCCGCCCGTAAGTACGGGCAACCGGTACATCAGGAACCTGCTCGACCGCCGAGGATAAACGAGCATTCAGCTCCTGGAATAAATCACGCATCAGTTAACAGGTTGTCCCGTATTGATTCCATGCAGGCCTCTAGACGCTCTTCGCTATCGGCAAACGACTCCGAATCACGGGTCACCACCCGGCAGCTGCCGACCGTCAACGAGTCATCCGGCTTGAGATTCCAGCCACTGACCAGATCCGGTACAAGCTCCACCAGCCGCTGGCAATCCTGCGGGTTGAGGTAGGTTACCAACTCCGGTTTCTGCTCGGGCATCTGCGCCAAGGTCTCTTCAATCAAGTTCACCATCTGGCTCGGCTTGAGAGTCAGCTCGGCACGGATCACCTGGCGGGCGACCTTCTGTACCAAATCGCAAATCATTTCGCTCTGCTGGCGAACATGCTGGTGAAATACCTGCTGGATCTGCTGCATTAGATGATCAACCGAAGCCACAGTACCGCCCATTTGCTGCTGGACCTGCGTAACACCTTCGCGAATCCCTTGCTGACGGCCTTGTTCCAGTCCTTGCTGCTGACCAAACTGCTGGCCCTGAGCCAGCCCTTCCTGGTAACCCTGTTCATGGCCTTTTTGCTGACCGTCCTGAAACCCGCTGTTAAATTCATCCTGATAAGAACCTGTTGGCTCATCGCCGAACAAGTCCTCCTCCGGTTGAACCAGCGGCGGAAAATGATAATTCCGATACTGCCCCCCCGGCTGGGGGGGGTGAAGAACGGTTACTGCCTGCTTCTTCATCATTACTCCACAACTGGTTCGCTAAAGAGCTGCAGCTCGATTTCGCCGTCATCAGCCAACTGCCGCAACATAGCGATCAGCTGCTCGCGTGCATCCTCTACCGCACTCAAACGTACTCGACCTTTGCCTTCCATCGCTTCGCGCAGGTACTGGGCGGCACGTTTCGGCATCGTCGCAAAAATCTTGTCCTGCAATGCCTGATCGCTGCCCTTCAAGGCCGTAGCCAGCAGCTCCTGGTCGACTTCCTCCACCAGACGCTCCAGTGTATCTTCACTCTGGCGCACCAGAATATCGAAGTTATACATTTTGCTTTCCAGTGTCGCGACCAGTACCGGATCCAGTTCTTTCAATCCGGTCATTACCTTCTGGCTCTGGTCCCCCCCTTTCAGGCGATTGATAATTTCGCTGGCTTTTTCGGTACCATCGACCAAAGTGCTGTTCTGCTGACCCACCTGAGCCAGGAACTTCTCAAGCAGGACATGCACCTCATCAATCATATCAGGATGAATTTCAGTCAGGTTCGCAAGGCGGTATAGCAAATCATCCAAACCTTCGGCCGGTAGCGCGCCAATAGCTGGGTGGCGACTTCCGGTTCCAGATAGGCCAGGAACACCGCCTGCATCTGCGGGTGCTCGCCAGAAATCAGCTCGGCAAGCTTGGCAGGCTCGAGCCATTGCAGTCGCTGCAGATTACGCTTGAGCGAATCACCATAAATCGAGTCCAGCAACGGCTGCGACAGTGACAGGCCCAGCGCCTTGTTCAGGGTACGCTCAAGATAACTGCGCGAGGCACCGGAAATCCCGGACTCACTCTTGAAATCGTTAAAAAAACGCTGAAAGACTTTCTCGGCCTGAGCCTTTTTGACCGCCGGAATACCGGCCATCGCGATTGAGAGCTGGCGAACCTGCTCACGGTCAAGCTGTTTCAATACATTCGCCGCCGCTTCTTCACCCATACTCAGCAACAGAATCGCAGCTTGTTCAATGCCTGGGTTATTCTCAATTGTCATCTTTCGGTGTGATCCATTGTTTAACGACGTGCGCAACACGCTCGGGCTCTTTCTCGGAGAGCATCTGCAGATAGGACGACTGTGCTTCTAACCCTGTTTCAGGGCTTGGCAGTTCAGGAAGATCGCCGTTTGCCACCACAGAGCTAAGTCCGCCTCCCGCATTTACTGCCTGTGCCGTCATAACCGAAGTACTGGCTTCAGATTCACGGCTAAGCGCCTCGACCGATGTTACTGAAGATTCCATATCCACTGGCGTTTCATCCGGCGACGGGAACACCTGTTCAGGAACAACGACATCCGTCGATTTTGCCCCCCCACCGGAGAGCTGACGGATCGCAGGACGAACCACCACCAACAAAATCACCAGGGCGACGATCGCCGATAGGATATAGCGCAGATAATCCAACCACACCATTTGGGTCCACCAAACCGGTTCATCGCCCAGTAAGTTGGCTTCAGCCTGGGGTAAATGGATAAACCATGACAGTAAACTTGTCGCCGCGTGCCTCGTTAATGCCTATCGAATCTGCAAGCATCTGTTTGATATCAGATAATTGCTGAGCGCTAAAGGTATCAGGCTGACCGTTGAGCAACACAGAAACACTCAGGCGGTTCAACTGGCCCTGCTGGTAGAAAGTATGTTTCAGGGTACGATCCAATGCATAGTCACGAGACGATTCACCGCGTTCATTCGCCGCTTTATTGTCACCCTCATCTTCACCCTCTTCCGGCGGGCGATTACTCAATGCCCCCGGAACCCCTTCGGCAGGCTTGGCCGTGCGGCGGTCATAAGAATCGAATTCATTTCTGACCGAACCATCCGGTGCGTAAGACTCTTCAGTTGCCTCGGTCCGGTCAAAGTTGATGTCTGCCGCCACCTCGACCTGGAAGTTGTTCATTCCGACCAACGGGCGAAGCATCCGTGAGGCTCGCTCAATATGGCTGCGCTCCAGTTGCTGGACATATTCCAGGTAGCGACTGCCGTTTCTGCCGTGCTGATCACTGCCGCCGATCACCGCCGACAACAGGTTGCCTTGCTGATCAATAACATTGACCCGCTCTGCCGTCAGCTCCGGTACACTGCCCGCAACCAAGTTAACAACTGCAGTGACCTGCTCCGTTTTCAGACTCTGGCCCGGACGCAATGACAGCACCACAGAGGCCGACGACTGCTCTTTCTCTCGGCGGACAAACAAGGTCTGCTTCGGGATCGCCAAATGTACCCGCACATTGTTCACCGCTTCCAGCGTCATGATGCTACGAGCCAATTCGCCTTCCAAGCCGTGGCGGTAGCGAGCATTCTCGATAAACTGGCTGGTACCAAGCTAGAATCTTGCGATAGAATTTCGAGCCCGGTAGGCAATTGCGCTTCAACACCTGCCGTCGCCAGGGCCAAGCGAGCCTTGCCCAAGCTATTGCGCTCGACCATGACATTGCCTTGCTGGGGCTCGATGTAGAAATCCATCCCGTTCTGCTCTAGCACCGACAGCACCTGAGTTCGGTCGAACTGCTCATTTTCCCCCCCATACAGCGGGCGATACTGACTGCCCCCCCTGCCATAGGCCAATCACAACGACGACGGTAACAAGCGCGGCAATTGCCCCGAGCAGCGCGACAAGACGGGCACCGGATATGACCCGTCCCATACTAGAAGGGCTGGTCATGTTGGCCAGCCGTTGTTTAATTAATTCACTCACTTAATTCTTCTCATCACACTGGCATTTTCATGACATCGTCATAGGCGGTCAGTAGCTTGTTACGCACTTGCACCAGGG